>Ga0326760_1000735_pt1 | contig 16041 bp, 15 predicted proteins | sample GCREP_S_FD_207668 | JGI IMG/M metagenome (GOLD analysis project Ga0326760, IMG submission 207668) | Hot spring sediment microbial communities from Geyser Creek Basin, Yellowstone National Park, WY, United States - GCR.EP_S | ecosystem: Environmental > Aquatic > Thermal springs > Near-boiling... | reverse complement strand
AATTCAAAGAGAGGTTTACACCGCTTTACACAGGCATGGTCTTCACGTTTTAGTGTAGTACTGCTAACAGCTATTTCAATAGAGTTTAAACTGTTTATACTTTCACAAGCGCTTATCTCTTTCTGCAGGTAGTTAAGTAGTGTGGTGAGGTTATGCATGAGCTTGAGTAGATATGATATTGTGGTTGTTGGTGGTGGGGCTGGGGGATTTACAGCTGCACAAACAGCAAAAACTGTTTACAAGGACAAGTCTGTGCTCCTCATTACCAAGGAGGCCAAGGCTGTAATACCTTGTGCAATACCGTATGTGGCATTTACTATAGATAGCTGTGATAAGATGTTGATGCCTTATGATGTTTTGAGGAAGCTTGGTGTTGATATTGTTGTTGATGAGGTTGTTGATGTTGATAGGAAGGGTAAGAGGGTTGTAACAGCTTCTGGTAAGAGCTTTGAGTATGGTAAGCTCATACTTGCTGTTGGTGGTGCTCCTTCTGCTCCACCTATTGAGGGGCTGAACCTTAAAAATGTTTACATGGTTTACAAAGGCTATGAAAAAGTTGCTGAGCTTCAAAAGGCTTTGAGAGAAGTGAAGAGAGTTGTTATTATTGGTGGTGGTTTTATAGGTGTTGAGCTTGCTGATGACCTTTCAGAGCTCAAGAAGGATGTGACAATAGTTGAAATACTTCCACACTGCCTGCTTCTCAATTTTGATGAGGAGTTCGCTGCAGTGGCTGAGGAAGAGCTGAGGAAGAAGGGGGTTAGGATAGTGACTGGGAGAACGGTCAAGAGGGTTCTGGGTAAGGAGGCTGCTGAGGGTGTTGAGCTTGATAATGGCGAGAGGATACCAGCAGACCTAGTTATTGTTGCAACTGGCTACAGACCCAGTACAGAACTTGCTAAAAAGATTGGCCTGAGGGTTAGTGAATATGGAATTGTCGTAGACGACTACATGAGGACCAGCGACCCTGACATACTTGCTGTTGGTGACTGCGCTGAGAAAAAGCACTTCCTCTTAGGAACACCAACACCAGCTTTACTAGCATCAATAGCTTGTCAAGAGGCTAGAATAGCTATTTTAAATCTCTACGGAGTGAGGATGAGTAGGAGAACAGAGGGCTGGGTCGGGGCATTCGTAACAAAGATTGGAAACCTGGTTCTCGGAGCATCAGGTGCTACAGAAAGGTTTGCTAAACAGAGAAACATTGAGTATGTTGCTGGAAAAGCAAAGGCTATTAACAGACACCCAGCGTGGCTACCTGGTGGATGCGAAGTAGAAGTTAAGCTAGTATTCCTGAAAAGCGGAACCCTAATTGGTGCTCAAGTTGCTGGGTATTGCAACGAAGTTGCAGAACTTGCCAATGCACTTGCACTAGCAGTGCAAAACAAAATGAGAATAGATGAGATTATAGCAATGCAGTTTGGCACACATCCAAAGCTAACAGCCTCACCAATATCAACTCCAGTAATACTAGCAGCACTAGATGCCTACACAAAGCTCTAACACCAAAACTACTGCCCATAACTACACAATACATACATTTTTAATCAGCAGAATAGCTCAAGACCTTCTAACTGATTTAATATTACATACTAAGTGCTTGTGTATCAAGCTTTGATTTCACACCTCCAATATTTTGCAAAATGCTGAACCGCTAAGCAGTTAGCGACAAACTATATTCTACTTCTGTTGCTGTTTTTCTTTTTCCTTCTTTTCATAGTGTTTCTTTATTGTTAGTGCTCTTGTTATTGTTGCGTATATGTGCAGTTTCCATGCCTCTGGATACTCTCCATACTCTAAAGCAACTTTCCTCGCTAGCTCTAGAAACTCATCAGCTTCTTCAAGAGTAAGCTCATTCTTTTCGCTTTTCTCAAACAACTCCTTCAACCTAGCCCACTCCTCCTTTGTAAGAGGATTTGCGGTCGCCAACTTCATAACCCTTCTAGCCTCCTTAATAAGAATCTCTCTATCCTCATTCTTAACAACACCCTCCCTCGCTAAGAACTCTATAAAGAACTCCTGATAATTTGTAAAAGCTGTTGAAAATCTCCTAAACCTCAAACCAATTCTCTTATCAAACTCGCTAAACCTCTTATCAACATCACTAAACTTTGAATCAACATACTCCTTAAACTCTCCAAACCTCTTATCGACATAGCTTCTCAATTCATCAATTCTCTTATCAACATAATCTTTCAGCTCCCCAATTCTCTTATCAACATATCCTCTTAATTCATCAAATCTCCTGTCAATTTGCTCAAACCTCGCATCAATTGCTTTAAACCTCTCATCTATTAGCCTAAACCTGTAGTCAATTTCTGTAAATTTTCTGCCTAGCCAATAGGCAATGCCTATAACAGTTGCTAAACCACCCAAACCACCTACAGCACTAAGCAAATTCAGCACTATTGCAATATCCATTACTATACGCACCCCACAAGTAGGTGTTGCTTAAATAAGGTAATAACTGTTGCTATTGATTTGTTTTAAGCTATGTATGCTTTTGTAAATGAAGTTTATTACTTTTTTGCTTTAAATGAGGCTTTGGCGTAGCCTCCATTGATCTCAAGTTCTGTGTTCAGAACTCTTTCACCTTGCTTAACAAGTTTGAGCTCTTCATCAATATCGATATCTGCGTATCCTCCAACCCCCTTCTGGATAACGTTGACTGTGGTGTTTTTGTGCACCTCTACATCTATTTTCATGACTCCTCCACTCATTTCTGCAGTAATTCTTGACTCGCCCGTGAACGCGTTATAGTTTAGCTTTGCTTCAACAACTCCACCACTAACATCAATACTTATATTGGAATCCTGAAGCTCGCTAATATTCAGCTTTACAGCTCCGCCCTCAACGTCAAGGTTAGCATTCTTCACACCTGTAGCTATTTCCAGTTCTACAATACCTCCAGAAACATCTGCACTGAGCTTGTCTAGCCTTGTCTTTGGCAAGGTTATGTAAGCTTCACAACCACTTAAATTAACCTTAACCTCACCGCTTTCCCCAATCAATACATCAAAATCGCAAGAATCTCTTCTGTAAACCTCTACTCTACCTACATCGCCTTGCGAAACCCTTGCAAAACCACCTTCAACACTTAGCTTTAAAGCCTTGGCATTCTCAATAGCCATGCTATACATGCGCTCTCTACTCTCACTAGGTTTTGTAGTTAAGCGAGGTGTTAGTGATGTTAGTACACGTGCAACAGTACTAGCTATAGCCTCAACAGCACCAGCAATCATGCTGGCAAAAGGCATTGCTAGAGACCTCTTTCCACTGCTAGTACCAATACTTAAAACGCTCCTAGCCTTGAGCTGAGCAAGGGTTTCAAGATGCTTTGGAACTCTCAGAGTCACAACATCCTGAATACCCTCAACAGCTTCTTCAAAAAGCCTGGGGTCAACATCCTCATCAACCTCAACTCTTACAACATCTGCAATGAGAAGCCTCTTACCCATGGACCTGACCTTCTCAAGAAGCTCTCTATCAACTCTAAGGCTCAGTCTATCACTTAAGATAACTAAGTCAGGCTTGACACTCTCAGCCCCAGCTCTCACCGCAGTAAAGCTGAGTTCGGCTTCCTTACCTCCAGCCCTGCCCAACTCCACACCCTGCTTACTAAACGATTTTAAAAGGCTGTATGCTTTCAAACCCAGTTCACTAAGCTCATAGTATCCATCAGGAGTCTTCGTTATGAACCCAGCAAGCTTCTTAAGGTGAAAAGTAAGGGTTCCAGTGTCATCTATATTGAGATCCTTCATAAGCTCTGTAAAGCTTCTCTTACCCTTTTCGCCTAAAGTCTTTACAATTCCCCTTCGAATTCTGTGACTTAAAGCCTCAAACACCTTCTCCTCAAAATCACCATGATTACTACTCACACTACTCACCCACTGGTGTGCTTATAGTGCTCAGCAAGTAGATAAGGTGTTTTGCTGAGTTTTCTAAGCAAATTCAATTTATTTACATGTTTAGAGCTCTAAGCAAAACAGGTTATATTTTTGATGAGGCTAGTTAGGAAGGTGGCGATGTGCTTTGCAAGCTGTGGAAGCTATTGAACTTGGCAAGAGGTTTGGAGGTGTGTGGGCTGTGAAAAACGCTACATTTAGTGTTGGAGAGAGGGCTATAGCTGTTTTAGCTGGTCCCAACGGAGCTGGCAAAACAACTACTGTGAGAATGCTTACAACTGTGCTTAGGCCTAGTAAGGGGTTTGCGAGGGTCATGGGCTTTGACGTTGTTAAGGAGTTTAGAGAAGTTAGGAAGAGGATTGCCTACCTGCCCCAGGACTACGGGGTGCTGGGTGATGTAACGCCCTTTGAGTTCATAGCCTACACCCTGATGATGAGGGGGCTAAGCTATTTTGATGCCAGGAAAGAGGCTAGGAAATGGGTTGAGCTGCTTGGGCTAGAGCGTGTGGCCAGCAGGAGGAGTTGGGTGCTCAGCGGGGGTGAGAGAAGGAAGATGCTTGTTGCAGCAACGCTAGCATCAAATGCCGATGTGATTTTTCTTGATGAACCGACAACAGGTCTTGATGTTGAGGCTAGGTACACAGTGCTTAAAGCTGTTAGGGATTCTACAAAAGTCCTCGGATCAACAATTGTGCTAACGACGCACATGCTTGAAGAAGCACAGCTAGTAGCAGACTACGTTATCTTTATAAGCAGCGGTGAAGTTGTTGTAAGGGGGGAGCCAAGAGAGCTTCTAGCTACAATGCACTACAGGTACAGAGTTATCCTAGAGGGTGTTGATAGGAAGTGCTTAGGGAGTAAGCATATTGACCTTGGGGAGAAGGTGATTACGTGGGCTAGGAGCAAGGAGGAGGCAATTCAATTGGCAGAAGCCTGCAAGCCAAATGCGTACTCAGTTAAGGATGTGACGCTAGAGGATGTCTACTTATATATAGTGAGTGAGAAGGTATGAGGTTCTTGTGGAGAGTTCTAGGTGTAGCGCTATTCAACTTCGTGTTTGTGAAGAGGCAGTGGATGTGGATACTTCAAAACGTAATTATTGCACTAGGTGTGCTATTTATTGCTCTTGGCTGGGGAGGAGCTGTGGCAGTGAAGACGCTTGTGCCAATATACATAGTGATCTCTGCTTGGGGCTTTGGGCTAAACATTGTTGCTCAAATGGTTGGCTATGACAGGATAGTTAGAGAGTGGGAGAGGCTTGTTGCATCACCACTTCAACTCATAGAGTACTTCACGGGCCTTACACTAGGCACACTACCACTAATGGTAAGCTCTATAGCACCACCAATACTACTCTACAGCCTTTGGAGCCTAGACTTGAGGTCTGTAGCAATAGCCTTGCTCATTTCACCAATAGCAATGATTTTAGGCTCCTTTTTATCACTATCAATTGTGCTCAGAATTAGAAACCCTATGAACATATCGGCTATTACAAACCCCCTCATGTCAGTAACAACATTCTTACCACCAGTACTATACCCACCAACAGTTCTTCCAGAGCCACTGAGAAGCATTTCTGTAGCCATACCAACTGTTGCACTATCAGAAGTAACGAGGCTTCTAAGCACGGGAACATGCACAATACCCATACAGCTAACAATAGCTTCTACAGCCGCATGGCTTACTGCAACAGCTATAGCCACACTAAAAGCCCTTAAATGGGGGCTGGAATAGCGAGAACAGCCTCAAAATGAACACACACCTTCACACTTAGCAAGGCTAGCTTTATGCAAAACTTTAAGGCTGTTTAAAGCTATTGTAGCAAGTGTTTCCACATGCACATACAGGTCCTGGGGAAGGCAAAGCCCAGCTGTGGAGATTTGCTTAAGGCTTTCTCAAAGCTCTACAGATCCAGCCCCACACCACCACACTTCTACCTAATTTACGATGCTATTTACGAGCCCGAGAGAAGCGAAGTTGTGGTAAAGCTCCTGCCTAACAATGAAATTGATTCTTATGTGCTTTTATGGCGCGGGCCACTCGGGTATGGAGTGCATGTGTGGGGCTCTAGTGGATGTGAGCTTCTAGAGCATGTGGCTATCGACGCTAGCAAGCCTGCTTATGCCCAGCTCTACAGCAGTGACAAAGAGCTTGTTGAGTGCACTAAGGCTTGGCTACATGGCCGTGGCTTTAGAAGTGTGGAAGTTAAGAGGTTTTATGAAATGATGTGTAGCAGAGAGCTGTTTAAGCCTAGTCAAAATGAGTACATGGCTGTGAGGATTACGGAAGGCTATGCTGAGCAGTTCAAGAAGTACATGCTTTCTCGAAACCGCGACCTACCCCTAGGTGACGCCAGGAACCTGCTTGTAAAGAGACAGTACTACGCCATGATCATAGATGGTGAAATAGTTTCAGCTGCAGCTATATGCAATAAGCTTCCAGAAGCGGGAATAGTATGCGATGTCTATACAAAGCCTGAGTTCAGGGGCAGAGGATATGCAAAAGCTGTGACAAGCGCTACAACAAGAAGAATAGTAGAAACAGACGCAGTAGCACTGCTATATGTAGAAATTGGCAATGAACCTGCCATAAAGGTGTACACAGAGCTAGGCTACAAAATCACGAGAACACTACCCTGGGTAGCAGCACATCCATAAATGGTTACTTAAAGTCTTCTGCGCTGATAAATTGAAAGGTATTTACATATTCATGAGAAGAAAAGTTTATATATAAGAGAATGAATTGTAATAGGGGGGTTACAAATGGTTGATCAATTTGCAGTGCTAACAGTTATTGGAGCAATGATCCTCTTGCTTGGCATAGCAATGCATGTTGCAAAGAGGAGAGGCGGGCTCATGCTGATACTCGTTGGCGTGTTGTGGTTATTCACAATGGCGCTTTACTACGGGCTTGTGGCTGCAGGGCTCTATGGCTCTGGAAGTATTGTATTAAATGTGATTGGGGTTCTAATACTGGTTGTCGGAGGTGCGCTAAGTATCTTGTATCTCAGGAAGCACTTAGTTGGCACAGGAAAGCGGAAGTAGGTGGTCGGGGATGTCGGATGGTAGAGGTTCTGCAGCTCTATGGATAGTGGCATTCATTATCGCAGCTTTATTTATAGCATTTATACTGTACATAGGTGTAGATATATTAGCTAAGGGTTTGGACAAGCCTGCTGCGTGGATCATAACACAGCCATTTGTAGTCCTCGGTAGAAATACATGGTTCGTTATTGCAGGCATACTTTGGGTAATAGGTACAGTGTTCTTCTTTATGGAGCTTCTCGGCTGGACTATACGTAAGGGCAAGGTAGCTAAGCAGGTAATTAGATGGGATCCTGTAGATGTATCCATAGTAGCATTGACAGCTGCTATTTATGGAGGAGCTCTAGCTGCAACTGGTGGCATCCCAATCATACCGGGCTTTACATGGGTTAGACCTGCTAATGCGCTAGCACCTCTATTTGGAATACTCTTTGGCATACCTGGTGCACTTGGCACAGCTATTGGAAACTTCATTGCGGATGCGTTAGCAGGGTATTTGAGTGTAGGTAGTATTGGAGGATTCGTTGGAAACTTCATAATAGCGTATGTTCCATACAAGCTAATGAGAGATCAGACATTTAGAACGCCTAGAAGCATTGTAGAGTTTTACATATGGGGTGTGCTAGTCTCAAGCGTGTGGTGCTCTTTATACATATCATGGTGGCTAGACTTATTAGAGCCTGTAATTGGCTTGCCAAGACCACTTGTATGGGGGTTTTTCGCACCATGGGTTATATTTAACAATGCCTTCATAACAGCCATAGTATCGCCAATTCTCGGCTTCATACTATATCCACCAATTAAGGCTAGGGGTCTATACTGGGCTGATAGAATAGAATTCAAATAACCTTTTCTTTTTCAACTTACTTCATTTTACAGCTTGGTGGTGCCTGTAAGTGTATGTATGTATCGCAGGTCTTGTTCTAACAATGAATGCATATAGAGAGGTTGCTAGAAGAGGTCTTGTAGTGGTAGATAGTAAAACAGGGAGAATAGTTGCTGTTGATAGAGTTGAGAACAAGGGCATGTATATATGTGATGAAGTGTATGGTGGCGAAGGCTATGTGGTGCTGCCGGGCTTTGTTAATACACATACACACATACCTATGATAATACTTCAAGGAGTTGGATCAGGGCTTACTGGATTTAACTGGCTAAAGAGAATATGGATGGCTGAAAGCAGGTTAAAGCCTAGGCACATATACATTGCCTCAAAGCTAGCCATAACCCTCTTGCTAGAGAATGGAATAACAACATTTGCTGACCACTACTTCTACGAAGAGGAAGTTGCTAAAGCTGTTGAAGAGACTGGCGTAAGGGCTGTTCTAGCTAAAGCAGTAATAGATTTTAGCGATTATGCACCCAGACATACACTTGAAGACTCTGTAAACTTTGCTATAGAATTCAACGGCTACGCCAATGGGAGAGTGAGTAGCATGATAGGAGTTCACGCCCTCTACTCCTGTAGCTATGAAACACTTGTAAAAGCTGTGAGCTATTCTGAAAAGACGGGCTTTAGAATACACATGCACTTTGCTGAGTCGCTACACGAGGTGGAGTACATATCGAGAAACTACGGCACATCACCAGCTAAATTAGCTGAGAAGCTGGGGGTTCTCAAAACACACCCTCTCTTAGCTCACAGTGTGTATCTGGATGACGAGGATGTCGGGGTGCTATCAAAGTACAGGCCGTGCATAGCCTACTCCCCCTTTACAATAATGAACTGGGGGCAGGCAATAGCTAGGGTAAGGGAGCTTGTAGACAGGGGCATAGATATATCAATAGCGACAGACGGCCCTGTTACTGATGGTGATTTTTCAGTGTTTAAACAAATGAAGTTGGCAATGGCTGCTCAGTCAAGCAGGTACTTAAAGCCTACTGTTTTAAGTGCTAGAGAAGTTCTTGAAATGGCGACAATTAGAGCTGCTAAGTGTCTAGGGCTTGAGGAAAAGGTGGGCTCTATTGAACCGGGTAAGTACGCTGACATAGTTGTACTAAAGCCAAGTAAGGCTAGAGCTCTGTGGCTTCAAGACGACCCATTTGCAGCAGTTGTTATGGGTATGGACTCTAAGTGTGTCTACATGACGATGGTTAATGGTAAAGTACTTTATCACCAAGGTGTATTCAAAAGCATTGATATTGATAAGGTATATGAAGATGCTATTGAGGCTCGAAGAGAGATTTTAGAGCTTGCTTAACCATGTTAAACCAGGGTTGCGCTCATGGCTTTTACAGGTCTATATCTACAGAGAGGCTCCATAATACACAAGCTCGATGCGAGGGTAAAGCTAGCCTGGTTTATACTGGCTTTTGCAGCTAGCATAGCCTCGCAGTGGGATGGATCAGTTGCTGTCTTTATATATATCTCATTAATAATAGGGCTTGCTCTTGCAGGAATCTCTATAAAGAGAGCTATCCTAGTGATTGTATATAGTGTGGTGTTTTTCATAGTGACAATTCTTGTATGGGCTTCCATGTACCAGCACGAAGGAGAGGTTATAGTAACGCTACCACTAATCAACATAAAGCTTACAGATGTAGGGCTATTAATAGGCACTGGCAAGTTCTTTCTAATTGTTAACCCGATTACAGCCTTTCTACTAGTGGTTACAACAACAAGAATGTATGATATTCAGCAAGTGCTTGTTAAGCTAGGGTTTCCATACAAACTACTATTCATGTTTACACTTGCACTAGGCTTACTTCCAGCTACTTTCAATGAGATTAGAAATGTAATAGATGTTCAGAAGTCGAGAGGTATTGAAGTAGATTCGAAGAACCCTGTGAAGAGAATAGTGTATTCAGTCTCAATATTCGTACCTGTGATAATTAGGTTAATGAGCTATGCATGGGATTTGAGCATAGTTCTATATGCACGTGGATTTGGAGTGTCCAAGAGGAGAACGTATTACTTCACACTAAAGTGGAGTGCTAGAGACACCATTGCATTAGCGTGTTTGCTAGCTGTATACGGGGGTATAATTGTAGCTAAGTTACTTGGCTTTTCAACATACTACCTGTTGAGGGGGTTAGCATGAGCTTTGCTGTAGAAGTTGAAAATCTTTGGTTTAAATATGTTGGTGGCAGTGACTGGGTCTTAAAAGACATTTCATTTAGAGTTCGTGAAGGTGAAACAGCAGTAATAATGGGACCATCTGGATGTGGTAAAACAACACTACTCTACGTACTAGCGGGTATGGCTCCTCGCACTATTAGGGGAGAGATTAAAGGACGTGTAAAGCTTTTCAATAGAGACATAGCTGAGATGGAGCCTAGCGAAATAGCAAAGCATGTTGGTTTTGTTCTTCAAAACCCTGAGATACAGGTTATGATGCCGAGCATTATTGAGGAAATAGTGTTTGGACTTGAAAATATTGGGCTTAGCAGAGATGAAATCAGTAAAAGAGTTTCAGAAATACTGGAGTTTACAGGCTTCAAGGGTAGAGAGTTCGAATCACCCTACCTCTTATCACCAGGCGAGAAGCAGCTATTGGCAATAGCATCGGTACTTGCAATGAGACCGCGAGTACTCGTGCTCGATGAGCCAACGTCTATGCTAGACCACTTAGGCACGAGGAGAGTGCTTGACCTTATTAACAGAATTAAAAATGAAATTGGAATGACGCTTCTTATTGTTGAGCATAGAATTGAGTGGGTCGCGGAGCACGCCGATAGAGTTATTGTGATGAGTGATGGTGTGATAGTTGCTGAGGGGAGTCCAAGAGAGGTGTTCGGAAATAAAGACTTGGTTATGAGGATTGGTATTAGACCTCCTCAAGTTTCAGAAATTTTTTATTACGTTAATGAGAAGGCTCCTCAAAAGGTAAGAGAGATTCCAATTGCACTAAGCAATGGGTTTAAGGTACTGCAAAGCCTAGTGTGCAGCGTAGAGGCGGTGGCTCAGGAAGAGGTGAGGTCTGTAAAGAGCTTTGGTGAAGTTGTTATTGAGGCTAGAGATGTCTGGTTTAGGTATTCAAGATCACAGCCATGGGTTCTTCAGGGAGTGAGCATCGATGTGAGGAGAGGGGAGGTTCTGGCAATAATTGGGCACAGTGGGGCAGGTAAAACAACACTTGTTAAGCACTTCAATGGCTTATTGAAGCCCATAAGAGGTTGCGTAAAGGTAGCTGGGCATGATACACGCAAAGCCTCAACATCTTTTCTCTCGCGCATTGTTGGGCTGGTTTTTCAAAATCCTGAAGCGCAGTTCTTTACTAGCACGATATGGGAGGAAATGTCTATTTCGCTAAGGAGGATAGGGCTTAGGAGAGAGGAGATTGAGGAGAGGGTTAAATGGGCTCTTAAAGTAGTAGACTTAGAGAAGCCTCTCAACATGTCTCCACACTTACTAAGCTTTGGAGAGAAGCATAGGCTTGCAATAGCAACAATACTAGCTCTAAAACCAGCCGTTATAGTGTTAGACGAGCCTTTCTCTGGTCTTGACTATAAGAGAAGCTTGCAGGTATTAACATCACTTAGAAAATATGTAGATGAAGGAGGAAGTGTTGTACTAGTAGCACACGACTTGCAGTTAATAAGCGAAGTAGCGGATAGAGTAGCTGTACTAGAAAGTGGAAGAATTGTACGTGTAGGAGCAGCAGAAGAAGTGCTTTCTGATATAGATTGGCTTACCGAACATGGCTTTACACCACTACAATCAGCAATAATTGCAAAGAAATTCGGTTTGCCTAGAGTAATTAAGACAAGAGATGTTGCTAATGCAATTTCAAAATGCATTAAATAGCTGTAAATAGTGTTAAAAATATGTTTAACAAGAGCATCCTGCATAGGTATTTAATGTGGTAAAATAGTTTCTAGAATGTTGCTAATTTGTATGCTACTACCATTAATGCTACTAGTATTGCAAATGTTGCTAGGTTTTGTGGTGATATGATTAACCACTTTTTGCATGTATTTAAGTTGCTTATGTACTGTGGGAGTGTTCTTATAGCGTTCTCCACATACCTTTGGTAAGCATAGTCACTTGGTGATAGCTTTGACATGTTTAAAGCCATTTTGTACTGCTCTTCAAGCTGATTTCTAATATAGTCAAAATCTGTAGCTGCTGTTGGCATTATCCACACAGGATTTCCATGGTATTTTGAAAGCCCCTTTATAGCAAGCTCAAGCTCACGAGCAATAGCATCAGCACTTGTTTGCTTAGCAGCAAAATCGAGATGTGTAATAACGTCTCTGTCAATAGGGTATATCACATCGATGTAGATTTTAATGGCTAGCACAACTGCCATAGCCATTACCGCTACAAACATTATCACACCAGCTCTATTCACAATCCTTCTTCTCCTTATAGCCCTCTCATACTGCTTAACACAATTCATATACATATCCCCTAAGTATACTAGTGAGTAGAAATAGTGTTATGAGAACCTATATAAATAGTCCAACTCTATTTAAGTGCTGTATATATATGGCGAAAACCTATGGGCACATTCACTGTCCAAGCAATTGTTTGGAATCCTCATAACCCTGAGAAGAGGCTTATTTTAGGACTTGTTGTTGATACTGGAGCTACATATACAACACTGCCAGCTTCAATACTTGAGAAACTGGGGGTTACACCAATTAGGGTTATTAGGGTTAGGCTAGCTGATAACAGAGTTGTTGAGAGGCTTGTAGGTGAGATAGGAATTGAAGTAGAAGGGTATAGGGCAAGTGCAACACCAGTAATCTTCGGGGATGAGGGAGTATACCTGCTCGGCGCTGTAACTATGGAGCAACTCGGTCTGGCACCAGACCCAGTAGAAAAGAGGTTAAAGCCTACAGAAGCACTACTCCTATAAATACTTTGGTATATGTGTAACAGTGGCATTGTTTAAAAGAGCTGAGATAGCTATAGAAGGGGTAGAGCTGTTCAAAGGCAAAACAAGCCCTTTAAATATGGAGGCTCTGCAAAGACTGCTTATCATAGTGTTAATAAGGCTCTTGAGCTGAGGTGGTTTGAGAAGAAGGGTTTAAAAATGGGTTAGATTTTTATGTGGCTAGAGCTTTATTTCTCCTGATTCAATTCTTTTCATTATTGTTCCTGACTCAACGAGCACTAGTATCCACGCTATAAAGCCTAGAATTCCTCCTACAGCTGGTACTATGACTAGTATGGTTAGTATTGCTGCAACTAGAAATAGTGTTGAGTTAAACGCGTCTCTAAGCTTGAAGAAGTAGATTATGAGCCCAACCCATCCTATGATGACAAGTATAACTCCTACCACTGCTACTACTAGTGCTACAGGTACTAGTATAACTGTTAGTGCTAGCAATAGCGCTATTAGTACTACTATTAGTCCCCACAGAAAACCAATTCTGAGGAGTTTTGATGGAGTTGAAAACTCTGCAGGTCTCCAAGAAGCAAAGCTCTTTGCCGATGGCAGGAGAAAGGCGTAGACAGCTACTAAGAGCAGCACAATGGCAATGAGCGCCAGGGCTATTGTAGAAGCTCCAGCGGCTAAAATGGCTAGTATGTTACCCGTTAGCAAAGCGCCAAGAGCTGAGAAAGATGCTACAGTGGCAATTACTACTGCAATTATTTGTAGTAGTGCAGCTGTTCTAAGTTTCCTCAACCCCTCTAACACAACACCTGTTGCTGACTGAGCTGAAGAACTTGAGCCTGCAGGCAAAGACATTTTCTACACACCCCCAGAAACTCTACATGGCTACCACTATATAAAGTTTTTGGAAGGAGAGCACAGAGCTCTGGGCAAGCCCATGCAGACCTCTCAATACATTGTTGTGTTGTTAAATATCTAGGCGAATTGAACTGTTATCGTAATGAGCAAGTTGATTTATAAATCAAAAAGCTCATTTACTTGCTTTTGGAGTTTTGTATGAGGGAAATTGGTGTTATAGCTTCTAATGCAAGGTCTTTTGAAGCCCCTATGCTCGTCTATAAAGATGCTGAGGGTTTTGTTAAGGAGGAGATGCTTGTTGTTGTAGAGGATGTTAAGTTTGGTGGTAGGAAATATCTCGGTGTTTTAAGGTTTGTTACAAAGCTTGATCCACTATTAACTGTTACCCAGAGGTCTGCTGTTATTGAAAGGCCTGAAATTGCTCAGGAGGGTGCTGACATACCTTATGAGACTAGTGTTGTTAGAATTATTGGCGAGCTTGTTAGCGGTAGAGTTGAGCCTTCAACAACTCCCCCAACCCCGAGGTCCAGGGTATTTGCTGTTGAGTCTCCAAACGACCTCAGCCTCGACCTTGGCAAAGGGCTTGTGATAGGAGTTCACAAGTACAGCGGTATCGAGATTCCAATGAGCATTGAGGCGCTTAAGTATCACATAGCAGTTGTTGGTACTACAGGCACGGGCAAGTCAAGGCTTGTCAAGGCCCTTGTTGACGAGGTTATTGAGAAGACTAGCTGGAGTGTAATAGTATTTGATCACACAGGTGTTGACTACGCTCCTTACTGGCCTGAGAAAACTTTGAAGGCTACTGACATTGTTCTCGATGTTGATACTATTGGTGAGGGGCTTAAGGTTGCTGTAGGCTCTATAGAGAGCCTTATTGAAAGCTACATGCCCCTAGCCCTGCTACGCTATGTGGCTTGTAAAAGTGGTCACCAGTTCTGTTCACAAATAACAGAGCTGTATAGCGGTGCCAGGGCCAGGGGCAGGTCCGAGGGGGAGCCTAGGGGAGTGGCTGGAGTAACTAGGGAGCTTGTTGAAGAGCTTATAATCAAGATTTCTCGCGAAGGTCTTTGGAACGCTGCTGAGCTTGCTAAGGTAGCTGCAGAGACTTCTACTATGCTTGGGGCTCGCTCTCCAACGCCTCAGAAACTCGCTTTATACATAGCCTTGTTTGGCGAGCACTACGTAAAGAGGCTTAATAGAATGTCTATGAGAGTTGACGACATTGTTGAAAAAGCCCGCAGAGATAGGATAGTAGTTGTTGATCTCAGCGGCATTGAGACTGAGGCTAGGAGGGTAATTGTTAAGAGGGTTCTTGAAAGGCTTTGGGAAATGGTAACAGAGGCTCTCAAGCCTGTAAACACCCTTGTGGTTGTTGACGAGGCTCACAACTACGCTTGTGAACATGGCTGTAGGCCCTCTAACACCCTTATAGAGAAGTCCCTTAGAGAAGGCAGGAAGTGGAGCCTTGGAGTTGTGCTGTCAAGTCAAAGGGTAATAGACTTTTCAACAGACGTTAGAAACAATGTCAATACTGTGTTCTTTAGCAAGCTTCAAACACCTTACGACTTCAAACAGCTAGAGGGGTTTGTGGATCTCGCTGGAATAAGACCAGAGACCCTATCCCTATTGAGCACTAGGGAGTTCTTCTTCGCCGGTCTAGGAAACCCCCTCAGGTACCCAATGCTAGTAAGGGTGAGAGAGGTTGGAAGCCCCCGAGCTTCCATGGCTTGAAGAGGCTGGTGTTGCTCCTGAGGTAGTTGAAAAGGTATTGTCTAAGACAGCTTCTAAACTCGTTAAAGAAGTTGAGAAGCTTAGAAAGCGTATAGAGGAGATTAGGAAGGCTGTTGAACTTAGAAAGGAGCTGTTTAAGATTGGTTTTGCTGAGAAATTTGAAAGGCTTTGCTATGTAGCTATAGACTCAAGCTTTACAGCTCCTGCTATAGAGCTTGTCGGAGGCTATCTGGGAATAATAGTTGTTGTAAGAGAGCTCTACGGCTCTAGGTGCACAGCTGTAGGTGAGGGAGCTGTTGATGCAAAGGCATTCATTGAGCTGTGGTTTAGTAAAGACTATGCCAGCTCATTTGCAAAGTACTATGAGAGGCTTACAGCCAAAACTCTCTTAGAGAAGAAGCGTAGTGGCGAAGTGCATTTCGATGTCCTTCTCCTCGACGGCGAGATTATCCCAAGGACGTGGAGAGAACATGGTGAGAAAGGTATTGAGGCTAAGCTTATTGAGATCACCAATAGCATTATAGAGCTTGCTGATAAAACTGATACAGCTGTTGTAGGGGTTTTGAAGAGAAGCTACTCAAGAGACATTGTCAACATTCTTCGCTTTCACGACCTTAAGCTAAGCGACAGAGCTGTTATGAGCCTCATTCTAAAGCCCGGTGAGTACCTTATTGTAACTGGCTATGACCAGCTACACAGAGAACTGGAGTTGCTGAA
>Ga0326760_1000734_pt1 | contig 16108 bp, 16 predicted proteins | sample GCREP_S_FD_207668 | JGI IMG/M metagenome (GOLD analysis project Ga0326760, IMG submission 207668) | Hot spring sediment microbial communities from Geyser Creek Basin, Yellowstone National Park, WY, United States - GCR.EP_S | ecosystem: Environmental > Aquatic > Thermal springs > Near-boiling... | reverse complement strand
CTACTGATACTACTACAAAAATATAATCAAATACGGTGGTCACATTCACTTTTACATTAAACACTATTTTTATAGTCTTCATAGACAAGAAATGTAAAAGTATCAAAATTAATGTAATTTCAAAAATGTAAAAGTCATATTTTAACGGTGATTCAATAAGCCATAGAGTAATTAAGCATGTAATTAATGGGAAAATTATGGCTCTGGCGCTCTTATTTAAGAGGGAGTACAATTTTAGGCATCCTTCTAAATACTATCTGTCTAATGCTAACAAAGCTGAAGACATACGCATTCAAAATGCTTTTACAAAGCACTAATAAGTTATTTCTCATTAATGCTCATTCCATCAATGCCATGAAGAAAGGCAAATGCAAGAGGTTTAGAAACTTTCATTTAATTCTCACCTTCAATAAAATAGGAAAATATGAGTAATAGTAGTCGTAGATTTCAAGGGGTTCTCCACCAAATTGTATCTTGAAAAGATATGTTTCGTTTCTATGAATTGACGAAGGGCCAAAATCCACAAAATTATAAAATAAGAAGGTCTTTAATAATGCCGCCTAGTTTTATGTCAATATTAGTTTTCATAGCTTTTCTAATACTATTTCTTTTTTCATCTCATATATTGTGTTACGCTGACTTTGCTAAAGGCTTAAGGTTTTTATTTTATCTCACGCCGAAAATACCAATGGTTCACACTTTTCATTAGATATACCTTATTCTCACATTCTCATATGGTTACTTTTCAGTTCTTATTGCTGTCATTTTGATTTATCACTAGTGATAAAAGATGGGAAGAGAGTATAATAAAGTTTTTCATTTATTTCTTGGCGTTTAACCGTGGTGATGCATCAGCGAAAGTTTTGTACAGTTACTTCTAGCTAGTTTCAATTCCACTCAAGAGACACCTATAATAACAGGAAAATCTATTTTCCTAATATAAAAATTTGTGGTTAAAGTTTAAGATTATGATCGAGACCTCTGCCTACGTCTAAAGCGGTTATTGCGTGGTTTGCGTTAATGTATTTAGAAATTATAAATTTGGAAAGTAGTGCTAAAGCTTTATATGGGAGATTGTTTAGCTTTAGAACTTTGCACGTTTGAGTTCGTCGGGCATATACATGGTTGAAGGCTAAGGCCTGCCTTATACTCTTTTCCAATATGCACATCGACTTGTTAGCGATAGAGACTATTAATAGCTATTTTCCATTTTTTAATAATTACGTCTTCACTATAATTTTCTTTAATCCATAAAAGGCTATTATGACTAGCTTTTTGAAGTATTTTTGGTTCTTTCAATAAAGTGTATATTCTTTCAGCAATTTCTTCTGGATCGTTTGTTTTTAATATAAAGCCTGTTTCACCATTTCTTAAAATATCAGATATACCTCCTACTTGAGTGCTTAAAACAGGTGTGCCACAAGCTAATGATTCTAATACTATTCTAGGTACACCCTCTCCAAATGAAGGAAGAACTAAAAGCTGAATATCATTAATATATTCTGGAAGAGACTCATGTTCTATATTTCCAATCATATCAACTAAGTTTTCTAAATCATTATTTTTTATTAAATTATTTATTTTGCTTTGAAGAGGACCCGAGCCAATAATTATTGCTTTGAACTTTTCCAAGTCTTTTATATATCTCTGCCTTATAATCTTCAGTGCGTAAACAAATTGAATAACACCTTTTTCCTCAGAAAGCCTACCAATATAGCCTACTTGGTATTTGCGTTCATATATCTGCTTCTTAAACTGGAACGACTCAATATTCGTAGATGGAAGTATACATATCACTTTTCTTTTGATGTTTCTAATATTGCTGTAACATTTCAAAACAGCTGGACTTTCCACAACAATTAATTTCGTGATAGAAAGCGTAATTATTTCTATTAAGTAGAACAACATGCCCAGTACTTTACCTTTTTGCTTCTTCACTGTTAGGTAAGTAGGTCCAGTAACAACTGATAATGTACTTTTTCCTAACATTCTAGCAACTATTATGGGGAATATTAGGGTAGTTCCATTAATAACCGAAATTATAATAGAACATTTTCTCCTTAATTTTAAGACTATAGTAGTTAATATGAATTGAATTTTTAAATATTCAAATGTCTTGAACAGTAACGCACTATAGATGTTTTTCTTAACAAATATTATTGTTGTTTGTTTATCATTTTGTTTATTACAATATACATATTTATTAAGTAGAGTTGATTGCTTGTGGCTAATGGTAACCAAATAAATACTATTTGCTATACAGCTCATAATTTTAAGAAAATTTGTAATGTAGCTATTGAAGGATGGGCCCTCAAAGTCTCCTGTTGTTAGTATAAGAATACTCTTCATTTTGTTGTATATCTGCTTAAAATTTCTCCGTTTGTGTAATATTTTATGTAATCTCGATTTGAAATATATTGAAGTACTCGTTCTAACTTAATCCAATCATTGCGCTTTCCTATCTCCCATGAGTGGCCCCAAACATGGTATATACCGCCCGAATGTATTATTTTAAAAACTTCGTCATTTTTTCTATTAGCTAACGGCCTAAATGTCTTTATATCAGCTCCATTAGGTACAAGCATAAGATTAAATACGCCTCTATCTCTCAAGGAACGCATAATGTTTGGTGTCACTACAGTAACTACTTGACTTTTCAAATATAAATTAACCGAAAGTCTTTTTATAAGATGATAGAATTTTTTTCCTAATCTTAGAATTAGAAAGACTTATGGCATAGTCTTCCCATTCATCTCTATAATCCACTACATATTTTACTCTTATTAGACTGCAAGCAACTAGCGATCCAAAACCTACATCTCCAGGAGGGACAGAGACTACCGCTAAGTGCGGTTTTCTTGATACAAGAAAAAGTGCTGAGGCAACAAAAGATACAATGCTATTTAAGATAAATGCAAAGGGATGATCGAGACCTATACTAAAGATTAAGTTGAAAATATTGAAGTTTCCATTTTTTCTAACACCCTTATCATAAAAATGTCTAAAACTGAAACTTCCTAGAACTTCAACTATATGTCCCTTCTCAGATAATTTCTTAGCAAAAAATCCTATTCTAGTCCAGGACGCCCCAGGGGAAGGATTTGGAAGACCAAGGAAAAACAAAATCTTCATGTTTTAAACGTCAACCTCTATTATAAAGGCACCTTTATCTAAATTTTAAAGATCTTCTTAGTTTATATGGCACTCTGTGGCATAATTTAAGAGTTAGCATATTATCGGGCATTATATTTTTGAAAGTATCTTCTGCCAATTCTCTAAGGTTTTTTCGTAGCTGAAGCTTTTTTTAATGTAATTGTGAGAAGAGATGCTAACCTTTTCTAAGAGTTCAGGCTTATTTAATAGTTCAATTACTCTTTCAGCTATGTGCTCTGGATTATTGGACTTAAGCAAGAAACCAGTTTCTCCTTCCTTGACTACATCTGGAATTCCACCAACAGGTGTTGCTAAAACTGGGGTTCCGCATGCCATAGCTTCCAATAGCATATTGGGTAAGCCTTCAGAATAAGATGGTATGACAAGTAGTTTTATTTTGTTAAGCATTTTTGGTACTTCATGAGAATCGACGAAGTTTTTAAGCTGAACTATAGCAGATAGATTGTTTTTGTTGATATATTGTTCTACTTGATCTTTAAGTACTCCATCACCCCAAATTACTACTCTTATAGCTACATTTTTGTTTTTAAGTATATTGCAAGATTTTAAAAATTCAATAATGCCTTTTTCTTTAGAAAGAACTCCCATGAAAGCTAAGTCAATGTCTCTCTTATTGAAGGGATTAGTTAAGGTAAAAATGCTGGGTATAAATAAGTGTGCATAAAGCAATTTTTTGCTGAACTTATCTAAATTATAAAAGTCTTTAACTGAAGGACTCTCCAGAATAATCCTATCAAAAAGCTTGAGCATACCGATCTGAAACGACCACCTGAAAAAAAAGTATATTGTATTAAAGAATTTGTTCTGCATAACGGAACGAGTAATATCAAATCCTCCTCCGAAAATTATTGAGGGACATTTGCGTAATTTTACAGAGAGTAAGGATATGGGTTGGTAAATGCCTAGAAACAAAACTATGTCCTTTTCTTCAACATACCTAAGAATTTTTTTGAATTTTTTGAATTCTTGAAGTACATACCCTATAACTCTCCATGGGAACGGCATTTTAGCCTCTATATTCGGGACACCTGTACAGATTGCTTCTATTCTTTTATTTTCTAGAATAAGAGGGGAGAGTCCTTCATGCACTATTATAATTTTACTAAACAGTCTTACTCCTATTTCTAATATCTTCCTAAGATGAGCTATCCTACTTGTTGTTAATGATCCTCCTATAATAATTACAAGCCTTCTATTACTTGTGTGATTCATGTGAGTCTAGCTTCACTTCTTAGTATATATTCAATTATGTTCTTCCACAATCGTCCTAAAATTTTCCAATCGTAACGGGTTATGGCTTCACGTCTAGCATTTTCCGATAGCTTCTTTAAAAGAGATTCATTGTTCATCAGTTTAGAAATTGCTTCTATGAGGGAATCTATACATGGTGTGCAGAGTAAGCCATTCTCCTTATCTTTAATAAGAATTGGCATTTCGCCGATTTTAAATGCAATAATTGGTTTGCCGCATGAAAGAGCCTCTATTTCACCTTTTCCAAAAGTTTTCTGAAAACTTAAAATAGCGTTTACAGAAGATAACCACTTAGGTAATGTATCATGATCAACCCATCCTATGTGCTTAACATTTGGCAGAGGTTCGAAGTATTTTTTGTAAGGTCCATCGCCAAAAATCATGAATTTTACTTGTGGGAGTTTATTCAAAGTAGCTTTGCACAGCTTAAGAAGAATCGGAGAGCCTTTTTCTTCAGTTAAACGTCCAATAAAACCTATAGTAAATTCTGTTTGCTGAGAGATGCTTAATTCAATAGGCTTGAAGAAGCTTGTATCAACGCCAGCTCTTACTACATGAATTTTAGTATTTTCTATACCGTATTTAATCATACCTGCCTTTATTAATCCATCATTAACTATTATTGCATCTGCTATTCTGCATATTATACGTCCAATAATGATAGTGAATGCCCACCAAAATTGCTTTACGAAGTTTACATTATTTCCATTGGATATGCGTGGTTCTATCCATGGTGTGAGGTTTCCTTCATAATATAGAACTTTCATATTTAGAAGTTTTGCGATAATGGCCACTATAATACCACTAAGTGCATCGCTTAGAACAACAATTCTCAATGCATTTTTCTTTAATTGAATTGTTTTAATTACAGCCAAGACTTGATAAAATAAAAATATACTAAGTGGGTTAGCAATTCTAGAAAGCTTATTTTTAGACCAAGGATAGTTTTTCGAAGCTGGAAAATACAAATTCTCAACCGTGAGATTTGAAGAAAGCTTTATTACTTTTTTATATTTACCGAAAAAAGGTGCAATAATTGTAACATTAAAACTATTAGACAGCTTCCTAGCGACCTGTAACAATGTTTCTTCACGTCCTCCCCCCCTTTTTGTTAATGCTTCAAGAATTCCGGGAAAAACAAAAATAATATTCATACACCTTTACCTTTCAACTACATCTTTGTAGACTTTCTCTATTTTTTCTACCACTTTCTCTATTGAAAACTCTGATTTTACAATTTCTATGCAGTTCTTGGAAAACCTTCTACGTAGTTCATCATCAGAAATTATTCTATAAATTGCCTCAGCGAGATCATGATGTGTAGGTTGAGCGACATAGCCTACGTTTTCATCAATCCATTCCAGCATGTCTCCCAAGCTTGTCGTTACTATTGGCGTCCCTACAGCGCAAGCTTCAAGAAACGTCACGGGGAAACCGTAGAATGAAGGCGTAACAAACACTTCTGCATCTACCAAAGCCTTAAGCTTATCTTCACTACTTATGAAGCCAGTAAACATCACTGAATTATACACTTCTAACGAATTTGCTAAAGTCCTAGCTTCATTTAAGTATCCATCATCCGGGCCAGCTATAACTAAAATGGTATCCTTATCCTTCATTTCATTTTTAAGATAAGCATATGCTCTAATGAGTAAGTCTATGCCTTTCGTCTTATGAATCCTGCCCAAATAAAGTATGATTTTCCTGTCTTCTGGTATGTTAAACTTCCTCTTAAAGGAGCCTTTAGGCGGCAAATCAGCGTACTCTGAAAGGTCTATCCCGTTAGGTATTATGGCGATTTTCTCTTCAGATATACCGATATGCTTATATTGATTAGCTTCAAAACTGCTAAGAACAATTATCTTTGAGGCATTTTTGACTATTTTACTGCTAACAAGTTTATCTAAGTATATTTTAAGCATTCTCAAATTATAAGGTTCAGATATTGATGATAGAAAAGATCCATGTGGTTGAAAAACATAGGGTACTTGCTTTATCTTATCCCAAATATATGTACAAATACCTTGAAATGATCTGGCATCATGTATGTGTATGATATCAAAATTATCTAAATTCCTAAGGCCATTTATTATGGATGGTGTAAACATAAATGTTTTGTACCTCCATAAATATCGAAAATAAAAGACGTTTACGCCATTAACTATGTAGTGTCTTGTAGGTAGCATTGTAGTAGTATGTAAATCAGCTAAATTTGATGTAAAAACAGTGACTTGATGTCCTCTTCTGGCAAGTTCTTTAGTGACGTTATATACGACGTTAGTAATACCGTCTGCTACCTTTAGCTTGGGCGGATAAATGTATGAAACATGAAGTATTTTTAACGGCATTTTATCTAAGCTTTGCTAAAGCAACAATATTTGAATTTAAAGCATTTAAGAGAGGCATTTTTTCAGCGAGTGTTTCAAATGATGAAATTATTTTAATTAGCCATGATGGCAATTTCATTCCTGTTATTTTTAGGAAACGTGCTATTGGAAAGGAGAAGAAGAATGTAGCAAAATATCTTTCAATTTCAAATCCAGCTAAAATTAGTAATGTCTTTAAATATCCAAAAGTAAATGGCTTCTCGCCCTTTGTGTGAGCTTCCATGGGGAAAAATCTTCTTCCAAATGCGGAAAGCGGATTGAGTGAGTTGGGCTCCATAAAGAGGAAGACAGCATCTGGTAAAGATATTCTCTTAAGTTCACGAACTGCCGACCTTAAATCTGGTAAATGATGCAATATTGATATTCCGACTACAAAATCAAAAACGTCATCTTTAAATGGAAGCTTCATCGCGTCACATACTATGAAATCGCCTTTGCAACATATGGAATTGGCAATTTTAATTAATTTTTCACTTAAATCAATACCAACAACTTGAAATCCTCGATCACATATTAACCGGGAAAGCCATCCCCCACCACAACCATAATCTAAAATCAATTTCGGCTTCTTAGCCTGAATTGCTTGCATAATGAAATTAACTTCCCTTCTCCTTATAACTTCATTGAAAAATGTAGGCTCATAACTTTCAACTTCTCCAGTGGAACAAGAAACTACGACATTTTCATAAACTTTAATTTCATTGTGAAGAGACATATCTAAATATTTTAAATTTGCTTATTTACATGCAACAATAATTCCTTTCACGTACTTACTAGATTCCTTGCTTAATAGCACATTGCAAACTTTTTTACGATTTATGCTAATGTTTAATATTTGCTTTCTCGTCTAATGCTAAATTAATAAATGAAAACAAATTTTTCATTGCTAAAGAAATCCTAGCGCAAAGTATTTTTCCATTAACGAGTACTTTGACCATGTTTTGCAATTAATGCTTGTAGTATTTGTTTCATTTTTGAGCCTATGGCTTCTATGGATGCTTCTTTCTCCACGTATCTTCTGCCGTTTTCTTCCATTTCCAATGCAAGTTTTGGGTTTTCCTTTAGCCATATTATAGCTTTAGCTAAAGCTTCATAGTCTCCAGGCTTCATAACAATTCCAGACCTTGTTTCCTTTACGTATTCCGCTGGTTGACCATTTGCACAGCATATTATCGGCTTTCCTACTGCTTGATATTCATATAGCTTTGATGATATTCCGAGATATGGTCTTCCAAAGTTTCTAAGCGGCAATAGTAGGGCGTTTGCCTCGCTCATTAACTTCGCTACATCTTCTCTACTGAGTATTTTATCAATTATTTTTACATTTTTCAACTTCATCTCTGCGACTCTCTGTTTAACATAATTGAGCAATTCTCCTCCGCCCTGCAAGATTATCTCTACATCTTCATGTTTTTCAAGTATTTTCGCTGCTTTGAGCACTTGATCAAAATCGTACGCAACTGAGAAAGCGCCGCTATACAGAACCGTAAATTTTCCATCATTCTTGCTTGGCATTGGCTTGAATTTGCTTGTGTCTACCCCACCTCTAACTACATGAATTTTGCTCTCAGGAATTCCGTATTTGCCGTTAATTACCTTCACGTAGCCTGGGCTTATTGGAGTTATAGCGTCAGCCATGACATACGCTATTTTAGCTAACACTTCTCCCAACTTTCTTATCAGAGAAGACCGAGTAATTTCAGGTTCAATATCTTCTGGCCATAGGTCATCAACATTTAGTACTACTGGACACCTATGGAAAAATTTGTAGATTAAAGCGGGATATATGGATAATACTTGAGGATTTGATGCAAATATACAATCTATCTTCCTAACTAGGAAGAATGGAAATAGAGATGATAACATAAAAGATGTGAAAAGTATAATTCTGTTAATAAATCCTTTTGTAGGAATTGGGGGCATATACGTTCTTATCACCTTCATGCCATCGAAATATTCAATGGCCAGAGCCTTTTTCCTTAAATGTTTAGGAACGTTACCAGTGGGATAATGTGGAAAGCCTGCGATAACAGTTACATTCACATTATGAGCTAGGAGCCCTTTGGCAACGTTATAGGCTCTTGTAGCGCTTCCACCTAGATCTGGAGGAAATATTTGTGAAAGTATTAGAACGTGCATTTTAAGAGGATATTTTGGACAAGGCGATATTACTTGTCATTATAACCCTTTATAATCCTATTTTGCTTATAATTTTTGGTCCTAATTTTTCTGCGAATGCTGTAGGTAAAAGCGACCAGCCTATCGATAGAAACCGGTATTTACCTTGATTTGGGTCTGGTAATTTCCCACTATTCATTTTTCCATTTAAGAAATACACGTAATCTTGAAGGATTATTTCCTTTCCTCCCCATCCATCCTTAAAGTGATGGATTGATGTACCTTTTCGAGTTCTTCCAAGGTTGAAGATTTTAAAGTTATTCTCATTTCCCCATTCGATCACTTTCCACAATAGAAGGTTCGTCGGATTGAGGCGTCTATAATCAGGTTCCGTCACATTCCCCCACCAGTAAATGATTTCGTTAAAGTGGAAAGTAATTATTCCACCTATAGTTTTTCCTTGATATTTAGCCAGTAATATTCTCATGATCCCCATTGGTTGTAGTTGTCGATAAATGTTATAAAATAATTTAAAACTATTTGGGGGTGATCCATGTCGTTTTTGTGTCTTAAGATATAGCTTGTAGTAAAGCTTTAGATCGTTCTCATTTTTAACTTCTTCCACTTCGACTCCGTTTTTCATAGCTTTTCTAATGGCATTTCTTGTCTTCTTGTCGAGATTACGCCATAAATTATCTTTACTTTTTGTTAAATCTATTTCAAATGCAACGTATCTTTGAATTCTATGGTATCCATTGATATCAGGGATGCTGCTTGGATTTCTAATTTCTACATAATCTACCTTAAGTTTGTTGGCAACCTCGATAGCCATTTTCCACAACGATTTTGCGATATATTTAGATTCTGAAAGTTGACCTCCATACTCACAAAAAGGTAGAGAGATTAGCTTATTGTAAAATAGAAGGCTTTTCACTTGAATTAGTGGTAGTATGCCCACTATTTCTTCATCTTCTTTTGCAATAAGGTAAAATCTTTTGTAGCCGTACGTTAATGAGAGCGATTTACCGTATTCCCACAAGTGATATGGTGTAGCATGAGGGTTCATTTTAACGAATTCATTCCATAAACGTGCGTCGCATTCATCTGCAACTTCTATGTTCAACTTCATGTTTTCAGTATCCAAATATCCTAACATTTTTTGAGCCGTGAGGCAGTCATCAGCATTCCTCGCTTTACTGGAACCATAATTTGAAATGCCCTAATTTTTAAATACATATAAAATTAGAACCCCAAAACTTCACCGTAAATCGTTCGCTTCTTCTTAAAAATCTCTATAAGGTAATGCAGAATGTTAACCGATGCGCCTATTGTTGGCATAAAGTCATCTGATGAGATAATGTCATCTGGCATAAATGGGGAGAATAGGAATTTTTTAAGGGCAATAAACTTAGGGTTTCCGTTACTTAGGAGTAATGAATCCAATAGCCATAGTAAGTCTCCAGGTATAAGCCATCTTTCAGTAAGACCCAACTTATAACCATTTACAGTAAAAGTATCTTTTTCCACAATCATTTTGTAGAGTAGGTAAGGGAAATCTACTCCGGCATTTATTGCTAATGGTAGAGAACCCCAAAATCTTCCATTAACTTCCATAAGGTTTGCATCTTCATTTTCTTCATTCAACTTAAATTCTACCATCGCAACTCCTTGCCACTTCATTTCCTTCAATAGTTTTATCGAGTATTCCACTAGCCTTCTATTCCATATGCTAACTCTTAATGTGCTCGCCCCACCAGTCACGGGATACTCGCGTAATCTTTTATGCATAAATAACGCAATAAGATCAGAAGAATAGTCCATTAACACTTCCACGCCAACCCCTATCCCCTTTGCATATTCCTGTAAGAGGAAGAAATCAGAAGGCACTTTACCCTTAAGTTTGCCCATTAAGCTCTTATATTTAAATAAAAGATCCTCCTTATTATATGCATAGTTAATTGGTGTGACCTTTATCATAACTGCTTTTCTATCATTCCAGAAAACCTTCATCCTAGGTTTAATTACTACTGGATAGTTAAGTTCGCTCGCCACTTCCCTCAAAGTTTTTACATCATCTATTAGGAATGTTTTAGGATGCGGTACTCCACATTTCTCTGCGATGCTAATTGTTTGGAATTTATCATAAGCTTTCATTGCAACCTCATAGGGGGGTGCTGCCACCTTAACATATTGTTCAAATTCCTCTTTTCTTTCGAAAATAGGCATCATGGTGAAGTCAGTTATTGGTATCAGTAAGTCTAATCTTATGTTTTTCATCAAGCGTAGTAATGATTTCACAAATTTCTCTTTATCTTCTATCGGTGAAGGGTAGATCACTTTTTGAGTGCAGTATTTTGATAGGAATCCAGCATTAAATTTTGTGGTATCGGCAGCCAATACTTTTATGCCTCTTTTACCTAGAGATCTTATGACTGCTAAGGCAGTTCTTTCAGATGCATCGGTAACTAAGACTGAGCCCATTACTTCAGAGCATCCTTAATGTATGTGGAGAAATTTGTGAATTTGAATTCGCTCAGCAAGGATGCTAGTTTTTGCTTTGCTTTATTCAAGTTATGATAAACTTGAAATCTTCCTAAAATTCCTGCATTAATTTTAGGAGTTTTCTCGTCAAGTTCCCAGTTATGTATGTAAATGACTGCTGGAAATCCTTTATCATTAATCTTCTTTATCCCCCTCTTTATTAGACCTAAATTCCATAGACGTAACCATAATCCTCCAGCTATAGGAATTTTGAGTCCTAGCAATTCGTATATGGCTAGAGGGAACTCTATTATGAAGCCATTATTATCCTCTTCCGTTATGTTGACTATAGATGGATGGTATGGGTGTGTTGGAGCATTGTACATGCCATATAATGGTGTCCACGTTGGGAATATGCTTGAGTCGTACTTGAACCCTTCTTCACATAGTATTTTTAGAGCCCATTTCGTTTTATTGTTTAAGGAGAATGATGGTGCTCTGAAACCTATGCAATTGGGGTGGAGTTTTTTAAAGGCTTTAACTTCCCTTCTAAACCGTTCAGGTGCTAATTTCCATAGGGGTTCATGTATCCATCCATGGAAAGCTATTTCATGCCCCTCTTCCAGTATCATGTTTATGATTTCCGGAAATTTCTCAGCTATTTCTCCAACTATGAAAAATGTTGCCTTAACATTGTATTCCTCAAACATCTTCAATATAGGCGGAATGTTATCTGGCGTCCTGTAGTATAAGTTTTGTCTATATTGTCGTGTATATTCGCCATGAAATACTTCCTCCACATCCACTGACAGTATGTTTTCCACCAACGCTCAAAACTTCACTACTTTCTCTATTTTATCCATGTTTTCCTTGATCCATTCGTAGACTTTTCTCAGTCCAGTTTTCATGTCCGTTTTTGGCTCGTATCCAAGTATCTTCTTGGCTTTCTCTATTGATGCTCTCCTCCTTATTGCTTTATCCCAGTCTCTTCTCGGTTTGAATACTATTCCAGCCTTGTTCCCTGTTATTTCGTTTATCCAGTTTGCTAAGTCTATGATCCTTGTTTCTGTTCCTGATGCTAGGTTTATTGCCTCACCCACAGCCTCCTCAACAACCCCCATTCTCAGTGTTCCGTCAACTATGTCTTCCACGTATGTGAAGTCTCTTGTTTCCTCTCCAGTTCCAGTTATTGGTAGTGGTTGGCCGTGCATTGCCCACCAAATAAAATTCGGTATAACATTCCTATATTTTCCGGGCACTTCTCCTGGGCCGTATACGTTGAAGTATCTCGCTATGGCCACCGGCAATCCGTAATAGTTGTGGAAGTAGTTGCAGTATAGTTCTCCTAGTAGTTTGTGAATTTGGTATGGTGTATCCAAGTGTAGGGATACGAAGTCTTCTTTTAGTGGTAGTGGTGCTTGGCTTCCATATACTGAGCATCCCGATGATGCGAATATGAACTTCTCCACTCCAGTTAGATTGGCATATTCCAATGTTTTCAGTGTTCCCAAGCCGTTTACTAGTAGGTCTGTTTCAGGGTGGTCTACGCTATTCTGGTTTGCGAAGTGTGCTGCTAGATGGAATACGTAGTGTGGTTTGTAGCTGAATGCCCTCTTCATCTTCTCTTCATCAAGTATGCTTCCATGTATGAATATCACCTTCTGGTGTTTTGGTATATTCCATTCATATGATGCTGATAGATCGTCGATTATTATTATCATTTCAGGTTCAGCTTTAAGTAATGCTTTTGTTAGGTTGCTCCCTATACATCCAGCTCCACCAGTTATCAGTATCCTTTTCCCAGTATAGTGGCTGAGTACTTCCTCTAAATTCATTTGCCATACACCCTCCTAAACCATTCTATGGTTTTCGGTATCCCCTCTTCAGGCTTGACATTCACTTTAAAGTTCAAGTCCCTCTTCGCCTTTGTCGAGTCCGGCCTCTTAACCTTCGTTGTGAATGGTTCAGCCTCCTTATATGTAACTTTCGAGTCATCCTTCCCAAGATATTTGAGTATCAAGTCTGAGATGTACTTTATCTCATACAATTCGTCTCCACCAAGATTGTATACTTCTCCAGGTTTGAAGTTTTCAACTATGTTTGCAACTGCCCTGCAAACGTCATCGATATATTCAAGTGTCCTCTTATGCCCCAGGTATACCGTGTATGGTTCATCATGTAACGCTTTATATATGAATTTAGGTATGAATCCTCTATATGGATTATAATGCTCCCCTGGGCCGTATACGTTGAATGGTCTAACGATCACAGTTTCAGTTCCATATTGCATGGCTGAATTCTTGATCATCATCTCCCCAACCCACTTTGTCATTGCATAATCGTTTAGTAGGTGTATATGTATCTTTTCGGGGATATCTTCACTCATCACACCATCGTAATCGCCATAAATCTCGGCACTGCTGAAGAATATCATTCTAAACTTCCTCTTCTCTTGCATTCTTATCATGTTCTTCGTTCCAACTGCATTCGTTAACCATAAGTTTTCATAGTAGTCTTCACCATTCCATCTCCCATACTCAGCCGCCAAATGATATACGTATTCGAAGTCGTGTTGCTCAAAAATTCTCTCAACTTGCCTATACTTACTCACATCACATCTAATGGATTTTGGGTCGTGGGAATGTGTTAGGTCGCATAGCCAGACATCATGCCCCCTACTTCTAAGCTCCCTGACAAGGTTTGAACCTATGAATCCAAGTCCACCAGTAACCAGTATCTTCGCCAAACACGATCACTTAAACTGTCTATATTCCCCTCTACTTATAATGTTTATTATTCTATTGGCAGCTCTGCCATCACCAAATGGGTTCTCCCAATCCCTCTTCGCATTAATCATTATTTTTGCTTTCTCAAGTATCTCCTTTGGCTCTGTCCCTGCAAGTACATTTGCACCAACCTCCAAGGTTTCAGGTCTCTCAGTATTATACCTTAATGTTACGCATGGAACTCTTAGTATGCATGCCTCCTCTTGTACGCCTCCTGAATCTGTGAATATCAATTTAGCTTTACTCTCAAGTTTCAGGAAACTCAGGTAATCTAGTGGTTCTATTAGATTTAACCCCTCCACGTCAATGCCATACTCTTTAATCCTCTTCAATGTCCTCGGATGAATTGGGTATATTATTGGTGTATTAAAATATTCCTTTACCAATTTTAAACCTTCAATTATATTTCTAAGCCTCATGGGATTATCCGTATTCTCCTGCCTATGAACCGTCACTAGAAAGTAATCATCATCTGCGAATTGAACATTTATAGTTTCAGCTAATTTTAGGTTTTGGTATACTGCATCCACAATAGTATTCCCAGTCACATGTATCTTCTCCTCCGGGATTCCTTCCCTGAGCAGATTCCTCTTGGCGACTTCCGTGGGTGCGAATAGTATGTCTGAAACGTGGTCTGCAACTATCCTATTTATCTCTTCAGGCATACTCCTATCGAAGCTCCTCAATCCAGCTTCCACATGACCTAAAGTTACCCCAACCTTAACTGATGCAAGTGCACCTGCAAGCACTGTGTTCGTATCCCCCTCCACAAGCACTATATCAGGCTTCTCATCGAATAGAACCCTCTCTATCCCAATCATCATTTTCCCAGTTTCCTCAGCATGCGTCCCGGAGCCAACCCTCAAATTATACTTGGGTTGGGGGAGCTTCAATTGTTCGAAGAATACTTGATCCAAGTTATAGGAGTAGTGTTGCCCAGTGTGTAGTATGAAGAATTCCATACCCCTCTCTTCCAGCCCCCTTATTATTGGTGACATCTTTATTATTTCAGGCCTCGTCCCAAGTACTATTGCAACCTTCACTTTACCTTCCTCACCCTAAATATGACTGTTCCACCATCAGTGTATGGCTTCCATGGATCAACGCATTGGAGATATGCATGCTCTTTATCTTCTGGCTTGGTTAAGCCTAGTTTAACTGGGTCAGCCCCCTCATCCAATGCAACAGCATAATGCAATATAACTGAGAGGGCATGTATGCAGAGTGCATCCGTCTCCTCCAAAACAATCCTTGGACCATCAATTACAATCCTATCTCCAACCCTATGTACTGGGCACCTCCCCCTAACTTCAACAACCTCTACCTCCAACATCTACCTCGCCTCCCTAACTACGCTTACCAACACCCACAATATTACTGCAGTTGTGAGTAGCATTAATCCAACCATGGTTGAGGCTACAGCTATCAATGCAACATTCGTTACTATTTGCCTTGTCGCCGTGAATATTTGTATTGTCCACACCCAGAAGAATAGTGCAATCATCATTGCCAATGCCCCTGGCAAACCGTAGAATAGTAGTGGCCTCCTTATGCTCATCTGCTTCACAATGCTTAAAACCACATCAAGCCCATGTACTATTGGGTTTTGTGTTGATGGTTTCTCAACATTATAATTTATCTTTATTGGCACCTCAACTATCTTAAGCCCATTCTCCCTTGCTTGCATCAATATCTCCGTTGAAGCCCCCATACCCTGCTCAGTTGGCATTATTGAGTGTATTGCCCTCCTACCATAAGCTCTAAAACCAGATTGCGCATCAGTCACATCCCTATATGAAGCCTTCTTCGCCAATTTCGTTATCAACTTAATTCCACCAACCCTATACCTTGGAGCTTCAACACTCCCCCCAGCAAGGAATCTTGAACCAATAACTATATCCCCCTCCCCCC
>Ga0326760_1000733_pt1 | contig 16148 bp, 23 predicted proteins | sample GCREP_S_FD_207668 | JGI IMG/M metagenome (GOLD analysis project Ga0326760, IMG submission 207668) | Hot spring sediment microbial communities from Geyser Creek Basin, Yellowstone National Park, WY, United States - GCR.EP_S | ecosystem: Environmental > Aquatic > Thermal springs > Near-boiling... | reverse complement strand
TAGGTTGCTAAACGCTGGAGATTCAGCACTTCTTATACCTCAGAACACATCTATGCCTAGATTGTAGAGATCTGGTGACTAGCCATGGGCTATGCGTGGGTTGATGCAGTTATTAAGAACCCATTCAGTAGTAGAAGCATCTCTCTCAAAGCACTTGTCGATACTGGAGCCACACTCACAGTAATTCCTCGCAAAGTTGCTGATGAGCTTCAGCTACCTGTTATAGGAAGGAGAAGAGTTGCGATAGCTAAGGGTGTTACGGAGCTTGATGAGTGTGTAGGTGTTGTAGAGGTTATGGGTAGGAAGACATATACACACATACTGGCATCAGATGATGTGGATACTGTGCTTATAGGTGTGGTAACCCTTGAAATACTAGGTCTTGAAGTGGATCCAGTTATGGGAGAGCTGAAGGAGGCTAAGACATACCTACTCTAGACTGGGGATGCCCATGGTGAAGAGAGTTAGACTGAGCTTTGCTCCTGGGCTAGAGGTCGAGTTTACTGATAGGGATAGAGCTATTCAGCAAGTTGTTGAGTGGAGTGAGAGGGGTACACGGTTCCCTATAGTTGTTTATGGTCCTGAGGGCTGCGGCAAATCGGCTTGGCTTAGGCAGGCTGCTGAGGTTTTGAGGGAGAGGGGCTACGAGGTATTCTATATCCATCCCCTGGATAAGCTTGTCTATGCAGAGGTCTCTATACCGAGCATCAAGGAGGCTTTCCTAGAGTTTGCTCAGAGAGCCATTGCTGAGGATGCTCTGAGCCGTATTGCGTGGGCGTTGTTCGACTTTGTTAGGAATTTGCTCAAGGTGAGGAAGGCGAAGGTGGCTATCATAGCTGATGATGTGTTCCAAGCAATTGGGTTAAGATATGCAGCAGCATATGTCAAGGGGCTTCTAAACATGATTGAGTATCCCCAGTACAGCTATGGAAACATTGTGATTATTGTTGCTACTAGCGAGGGTTTGTCAAGGTTTGAGATTGGTAGGCATAGATGGGCATGGATAATGCCTATGTGGAACATGTCTAGAGAAGGCTTTGAAGAGTTGTATGAGAGGATTCCTGGTCCAAAGCCGAGCTTTGATGATGTTTGGAGGATTACTGGTGGAAACCCGGGAGCACTTGCAAGCCTATATATGGTGAGGTGGGACATAGACAAGGCGATCAAGAACATTATAACCTCTAAAAAACTAGATGCGTTCATTCATACACTTAGTGCTGAGGAGAGGAAGTGGCTAATGGAGGCTGTTGAGAACCCCGATACACTGCTGGCAAAGGAGAAGCTACCACTTATAAACAAGCTCATAGAGCTTAACCTCATAATAGACTCCATAACCTATAGAGACCTAGAGCTATGGATAGACCAGCCACCGCCACAGAAAGACCTTGAACTTGGCATAGGCAAACACATAGCTTGGCAAACACCTCTGCACAGAGAAGCAGTTAGAAAAGCACTGCAAGAAGCATCCACAGCATAGATATTGCTATAGCTCTTTTCGCATAGCAGATGCTAATCCTTACCCAGATAGGTTTTGGTGCTTCAGGCTCGCGATAGCCAAGGATTACCCAGGTGTTGGTGTGGTTCAGGGGAAGCTCCTTAAGCTTAAAGCGCAACCCATACACAGAATTGCTACACAACTGCATAGCGTTTAGAAATACATAAATAGCTATTGAACGTTGATAGCTTGGTAAACGCATTAATACTGTTAACGTTAATCCTTGCACTTATCCACTTCGACTTCCCACTGCTATACTATCTGTACCTCAGGAGCAAGTGGCTTAGTAGGCCATGGGATTTGAGGAGAGATCCTGGGTACAGACCTAGGGTAACAATAGTTATTCCAACATATAACGAGGCTAGCTTGATCAAGAAGAAGCTAGCTAGATAATATTGCTTCTCAGGACTACCCAAAGGAGCTTCTCGAGATCATTGTTGTTGATTCTGCAAGCAGCGATGGTACACCAAACATTGTTAGGGAGTGGATGGAGAACCACAGGAACCTCAAGGTCGTACTTATCGAGGAGGGTGTTAGGAGAGGAAAGGCATACTCCTTGAACAATGCTCTAAGGCTTACATCTGGCGAAATAGTTGTTGCTACCGACGCAGACTCACTATGGATGTCTAGAGATACCCTGGCAAACACCTTGTCATGGTTTAGCGACCCCCGTGTAGGTGCAGTCACATGTATTAAGCAACCAGTTGGAGAGGGTTTCGCAGGTGTTGAGAAGGGTTACAGGGATTTCTACAACGTTGTCAGGCTTGGTGAAAGCAAGAAGCACTCAACACCAGTTTTCCACGGAGAACTAGCAGCATTCCGAAAAGACTTGCTTACGGGGCTAGGCGGCTTCCCAACAGATATAGGCGCTGATGATAGCCACACAGCAACGCTCATAGCGTTGAGGGGCTACAGAGCAATAGCAGTAGACAATGCTCTCTGCATAGAGCTAGTCCCAAGAAAAGGTTACCACATGTGGAGGATTAGGAGAGCACAGCACCTAGTACAGCACTTCACAAAAACATTGAAGCTACTACCAAAAGCACCTAGAGAGTTCAAGCCAATACTACTTGCCGAGATATGGCTACACCTCTTCAACCCATGGCTACTACTAGCAGCCACAGTAATTCTGCTATACAAAGCGTTGATGGGTTCGCTGACGGCACTAGCATCGCTGACAGCAGGTGCAGCACTACTCATACTAAGGCCCTATAGGACATGGGTAGCGACACAAGTATACTTAATCACAGCAAGCATAAGGAATCTATGGACAAGGGAAATTGCCTGGGAGAAGCAGGAGAAGAGCTAGTAGTATCGCTAGGAAACTTTACTAGTTGGTTAACACTGTGCAAGAATGTAATCGGACGAGTTCAGGTGAGTTAATATGGCATTTCATGAAGCTGGTAAGAAGGCTCTTCAACACCTAGAGCTTGCTGAAAGGTTTCTAGTTGATGGTATGGAGCTAATAGATGAGGATCCTGTGTAGGCTTCTGAAAAGCTCCGTAAGGCTGCTGAAGAGGCTGTGAAGGCCATTGCCGCAGCCCTTAAACTGCCTGAGGTCAGGAGGTTGCTAAGAGGGGTGGGCGGACAACAGGGCTTCTCGAGAGCGCAGTGGTGAACATCATGAGAAGGCTCGAGCTAGATGAGCTCTACCACTGGGGGGCTCTGCATACATGTTACATGTAGACGGCTTCCACGAGGCGAAGCTGAGCGATGGTGTGAGACTAAGAGTTGGAGATGTGAAGGCATTAGTTAATCTAGCAAAGAAGATGCTTAAAGCATATTATACTCAAATAGCCTACGCATCTTACAGCCTTAAACAATGCACCATACTATACACATCACCACCTCAGTGCACAGCGGAGTGGAGGTAAGCTGTAAAGCTTTATTATAACTCTAAGCAAAGCTCTTATTGGTACTACTGAAATGGGTCTCGTTTGGATCGATGCCGTTATCAGAAGCCCTTCCACAGATAGGGCTACAACTGTAAAAGCCCTTGTAGATACAGGTGCTACTCTCAGCGTGGTTCCTAGAAAAATTGCTGTAGAACTTCAGCTACCGGTGATAGGCAGGAGAAGAGCTGCAACAGCTAAGGGGGTTGCAGAGCTTGATGAGTGTGTAGGCATTGTAGAGGTTATGGGTAGGAAGGCATATACACATATTGGTATCAGATGATGTAGATACTGTGCTTATAGGTGTGGTAGCCCTCGAGACGCTAGGACTTGAAGTAGATCCGGTCACAGGAGAGCTGAGGGAGGCTAAGACGTACCTGCTCTAGGTTGGGGATGCCTGTGGTGAGGAGGGTTAGGCTCAGCTTTGCTGATTTAGAGGTTGAGTTTGTTGATAGGGATAGGGCTATTCAGCAGGTGTTGGAGTGGAGCGAGAGGGGCACGTGGTTTCCCGTAGTTGTTTTTGGTCCTGAGGGTTGTGGTAAGACTGCTTGGCTTAAGCAGGCTGCTGAGGTTTTGAGGGAGAGGGGCTACGAGGTATTCTATATCCATCCCCTGGATAAGCTTGTCTATGCAGAGGTCTCTATACCGAGCATCAAGGAGGCTTTCCTAGAGTTTGCTCGGAAAGCCCTGGCTGAGGATGCTCTGAGCCGTATTGCGTGGGCGCTATTTGACTTCGTGAGGGATTTGCTCAAGGTGAGGAAGGCGAAGGTGGCTATCATAGCTGATGATGTGTTCCAAGCAATTGGGTTAAGATATGCAGCAGCATATGTCAAGGGGCTTCTAAACATGATTGAGCATCCCGTGGAAAGGTATGAGAAGATAGTAGCTATTGTAGCAACAAGTGAGGGGGTTTCAAGAAGCGAGATTGGTAGGCATCGCTGGGCAAACCTAATGCCCATGTGGAACATGTCTAAGGAAGGCTTTGAACAGCTCTATAGACAGATACCTGAGCCAAAGCCAAGCTTCGAAGAGGTTTGGAGGCTTACAGGTGGAAACCCGGGAATGCTCGCAAAACTATACCAAATGAAGTGGAGTGTAGATGAAGCGATCAAGAGCATTATAACCTTTAAGAAGCTAGACACATTCATCCTTACACTCGGCGCTAAGGAGAGGAAGTGGCTACTAGAAGCAGTTGAGAACCCCGACACACTATTAGCTAAAGAGAAGCTACCACTGATACAGAGGCTCATAGAGCTTAACCTCATAATAGACTCCATAACCTATAGAGACCTAGAGCTATGGATAGACCAACCCCCACCCCAGAAGGATTTAGAGCTAGGCATAGGCAAGCACATAGCATGGCAAACACCACTACACAGAGAAGCTATTAGAAGAGCTTTGCAAGAGCTGTAGACCGGTCGTTAGAATGGGAATAGTCGTCAGAATCCCTAGCATTACGATGGCGATAGTGAAGCAAGGCTTTATAACAGTGTAAATGGTGAAGGGTTCAGGGGTAACAGAGGCAATTGCGGACGCTTAAGTGTTTTAAAGGCGTATCAAGAGTTTTCAATCTTGAAGCTGTGTATAGCAATCCATGAAAACTGTGTTCAAAATGGAGTTTGTTATGAGTAGACCCGAGGACAAAACACTTGAGGTTATTGTTAATATGTTAGAGGTCTACGCTCGAATGCTTATGATTATTGCTGAAGTCGAGGAGACTACTGGTAAGAGGTTTGCAGAGTTTCTGAAAGAGTTGTTTGCACCTGAGAAGCTAAGTGAGCTATATAAGAAGATGCCAGCGGATGTTTATGGCGAGTTTATGGCGGCGTTGATGAGGCTTGTTTCCATAGCCTCTACAATTCAAAATCCGCTAGCTCTTTCTATTGATGAGAAGAAGAGGGTTTCGAAAGAGATTATGGAGATTGCTGAAGCCATTAGGAAAGTGGCTGAAAAGTTCAAGGCTGGTCGAAATGAGTGAAGAACGTGCTACTGAGCACTTACCGCTAGGTATGGAGCATATTTTTACAATACTAGCATTGATTCAGCTATCGGGATTGTCTCCAGATAGTATCGCCAATACTATATCCTCTATAATAGCTAAATCGCCGCTTAGAGGAGTCGTGGTGGAGATCGTAAAGAGTGTCGTGGTGCATGAGCTTACACGCCTCATTAATGCTAGGTACTCTATAAGTGTTGAGGAGGATGCTGACTGGGGCTTTATGTACATCATTACGTTAGAGACGAGCGCTAGGAGAGCACTGGATGTGAATTTAGAGTTGCAGAAGAGGTTTCCCGGAATCCCCATAGTTGTTAAGTGGACTGGGAGCATGGATCTTTCTGAAGAGGAGCTCACAGACTACATAGTGAGGATAACAAGAGCTGGAGGATTCAAGGCAAAAGCACCACCAGGTTTTAGTAGTGTTGAGGTGGTGAGAGAGATTAGGGAGGAGTAATGGCATATGTCGATACTAATACGCTGATAAGCTACTACTTTGATGAAGAAAAGCTTCATGAGATTTCTGTAAGGATTTTCAACGTGTTGAGGGCTATGCGGAAGAAGATATACATCTCCTCACTAACGCTAGTCGAACTATACTCCGTTATAGCTAGGAATCTATCCAGGTATAGGTTACCACCACACTACATGGTTCTAGATGAGGAGAGGAAAATACATGCGCTTGTCAAGGACATACTAGAGCACTTAAAGCCTATTCTTGTTGATGATGAGCCAAAATTAGAGCTATTTGATAAAAGCAGTGTCTTCCACATATATAAGAAGACTATCAACTATGTAGCTACATTAAAGCTTAGATCACTAGACCTATTGCACATCACCTACGCGATTGAGTTTGCTAAGAGAGGACTTGTAGACATGTTTGTAACTCTAGACAAAGAGCTGATAAACAAGAAGCAGGTATTGGAAAGCCTAGGACTGAAAGTTATGGACTTTAGCTAGAATAGGAAGCTGATATAGCTTATATACACTATGAATCTCAACACATCGCTAATTATGGCGATTGTGCTAGCGTTACTGCACCTCAGCTTCCCACTGCTATACTACCTATATCTGAGGAATGGGTGGCTTGGCAAGCCATGGGATTTGAGGAGAGATCCTGGGTACAGACCTAGGGTAACAATAGTTATTCCAACATATAACGAGGCTGGGTTGATTAGGAGGAAGCTAGATAATATTGCTTCTCAGGACTACCCAAAGGAGCTTGCGGAGATCATTGTTGTTGATTCTGCTAGTAGTGATGGTACTCCAAGGATTGTTAGGGAGTGGATGGAGAGTACAGGGATCTCTTGGCTATTATACTCAGTTTCAATTATTTGCAATATATAATAATAAAGAGAAAGAGTGCTAGTATTAGAATAAGTGGAATAAGTAGAGAAAGCATAATGTATATGTTAATAAATAATATCACAAGGCAAAAGTCGCAGACCTTACTCAACTTAGGTAATTGTATTAGAACTTGTATTCCAGCGCTAAAGAAGGTTATGAGAAGGTGCACAAGAGTTCCAACTCTAAAATTACGGTGATAATATTTTAACGTTCTTCGGTATCTTATCACTCTTCTTTTTCTTCTGCGCAACTTTTTTGCAAAGTTCATGGAGTATTACCATGACCTATTACTGCCTATGCAACCTGTTGAACCATACAACACTTTTTGCACTTTTAAGAACTGAGATCTATGCGTTTCTAGGAGAGTACAAGGAACAAAGTAATACTATAGCAACACTAATGAAATACCACATTTGCTCTGCAGTTTTGATATATACATTAAAGTAATAATATAGCATTGTGAAGGGTTTGATAATAGCTTTAAATTGCTAGGTACGGGGTTTGCGGTATGGGTAAGGGTTCTGTGATGATTGTTGCTGGTACTAGGCCTGAGGCTATTAAGCTTGCTCCTGTTATTTGGTGGTTGGATCGTTTGGGTGTTGAACATGTTTTTGTTTGGAGTGGTCAGCACTACGATTATGAGTTGAGTAGGGTTTTCTTTGAGCAGCTTGGTTTGCCTGAGCCTGTTCTCGATTTGGATGTTAGGAGTGGTTCTCATGCTGAGCAAACCGCTAAGATTATGGTTGGTGTTGAGAATGCTGTTAAGAGGTTTAATCCCTCTATTGTTGTTGCTCAAGGAGATACAAACACAGTTCTTGCAGCTGCCTTAGCGTCAACCAAGATGTTTGTTCCTTTTGCTCATGTTGAGGCTGGTCTTCGTAGTTGGGATCGTACAATGCCTGAAGAGGTCAACAGGATTGTTGCTGATGTTGTTGCAGAGCTAAACTTTGCTCCTAGTTATCTAGCGGCTGTTAACCTTATGCATAGCGGTGTCTCGTTGAGGAAGATATTTGTTACTGGCAATACTATTGTTGATGTTGTGTATAGGTACGAAGCTGTGGCGTCTGAGGAGGGAGAGAAGGTGATGAAAGAGCTAGGCATAGAGCCGGAGAAATTCATCCTAGTTACTGTTCATAGGCAGGAGAATACTGATGTTGAGTGGAGGCTAAGAAACATTGTTAAGATTCTTAAGGAGCTCTCCAAGCACATGCCTATCGTTTTCCCTGCACATCCAAGAACTGTAAATAGGTTACAGCAGTATAGCTTGCTAGATGATCTGAGGAGTCATGTGATCTTGACTAAGCCTCTTGGTTACTTCCAGTTCCTCGGATTGCTGAAGAATGCCTCTGCTGTGATGACTGATAGCGGTGGTGTTCAGGAAGAGGCATGCATACTTGGAGTACCAACAATAACGCTTAGATACAATACTGAGAGACCTGAAACGGTTTTAGCTGGAACAAACGTTGTTGCTGGTGTTGAGCCAGAGAAGGTTATTCCCATAACTCTTAACATGGTTGAACGCAGATGTGAGATTGCTAAGAAGAAGGGGTGTAATAATCTCATTGGTGATGGGAGAGCAGGTGAGAGAATAGCCAAGATCCTCAATGAGTCTAGGGATAAGATAGCTGTGGAGACAAGTGATATACGTGAAGACCCATATATAGTACATGCTCTTGTAGAATCCATACCGCAAGACAACTCTTTAGATCTCATAGCAATGTATGATGATAGTGGTCTACCCACGCTTGACTCTTCAAAGGCTAGGTGGTTCCTGGTAAAGGCATCGCTATCGAGGTTGAGGCGATGGTTGAAGAGCCGATAAGGGTTCTGCTTATACCTAGCAGTGATTACCTTGGGCACCCATTTCCTCAGAGACATAATCACCTCTTTGAGAGGATACATGATGGAAAGGAGTTTGAAGTTCATGTCATAAGGTTCAACATATTCGGTAAACCAAAGCTTTCAACGAAGTGTATAGTTCATGAGATTCCGCTAGAGCTTAGGACTAGCAAGACAGGGCTTTACTACTTAGCTAACGTGTTTAGCTATACTCATGAGATTATGAGGATTGTTAGAGAGGACTCAATAGATATCGTGTTTGCAGGGAACCTCCTACCTCCACTAACATATGAAGTTATCAAGAGGCTTATGGAGAGAAGAGTGCCTACAGTTTTTGATCTCCAAGACTACTACCCAACATCGGCTACAGGCTACTTAGCAGATGTTAAGAGCATTACAGGGTCAATACTTAAGGAATTCTTTGAAGTTATGACAAGGTTTCTAATAAGAAGAGCCTCAATTGTGACTGTCCCGGGAATAGCGTTAGCTATGTATTCTAGGCGTGTAGGTGCTAAGAAGGTCTACATAGTTCCTAACGGCATTTCAGAGCACTTTCTAGAGAAGTACAGTGGTGAGGAGGTTAGGAAGAAGCTTGGTTTCGGTGATGAAGACATTGCTGTGGGGTATGTTGGGAGCATAGAGTTCTGGCTAGACATGGAACCTCTAATAAAAGGCATTGCAATAGCTAGAGAAAGAGGCTTACCAGTAAAGCTTCTGCTAATAGGTAAACACTTGCAGTCAGGGTATCCTCAGAAGGTTAGGAAATGGTTAGAAGTGTATAAGGTGGAGGATGCTACGACATGGCTAAACTTCGTACCACACACAGAGGTACCAAAATACGTTGCAGCAATGGACCTAGCAACAATACCGTTTGACGTGGAGAACCCAACAGCATTCTATGCAGCACCAAACAAGTTGTGGGAGTACCTCTCGCAGGAAACACCAGTTGCAGCAACACCAATACCAGAAATCATTGCGTACAAACACATAAAGAAAGTATACATAGTGAGAACAGCACAAGACTACGCAAAAACAATAGAGCTTGTAAATAAGCAAAGAGAGAAGGTTGTGGATCCAGAGGTAAGACAAATACTAAAAGCAAGGCTATGGCGAAACAGCACACAAAAACTAAAACAGATACTCAAATCCCTATACAAAGATAGAAAGCAGTAGGCCGGGGAATCCCAACACAATGAGGATACTACAAATAGCGACGCACTACTATCCACGAATAGGAGGACTAGAATACGTAGTCAAAGCAGTATCGGAAAGACTAGCCAAAGCAGGTCACGAAACAATAGTGATAGCAGGAGAACCAGAAATAGACAAACCACAAGAAGAAGAGATAAACAACGTCAGAGTCATTAGATGGCCAACAATAAGCCCAGGAGACGCTTACCATTTCCCTAGGAGGAGAAGTGAGTTGGAGAAGCTCTTGAAGGAACTAGCTAGACAAGTTGATGTTGTTCATGTTCATAGTGTTCATAGCGTCCTTTCCGTATATTCGCTTAGAGTTGTTAAGCAAATGGGTGTTAGGGTTGTTGTGACGCCATACTATCATGGTACTGGGCACACTGTTTTTAGGAGGTTTCTGTGGGTGTTTTGGAGAAGGTATGTTAGGGGTTTGCTTAAGGGTTGTGTAGTTCACACTGTTTCTAGGCTTGAGGCTAGGCTTGTGGAGAAGGATTTTGGTGTTAGTGCTATGCCTATTGAGAATGGTGTTGAGGAGTGGGTAAGGGACTTGAAGTGGGATTCACAGGGATATGTGCTTTATAGTGGAAGGATTGAGAGGTACAAGAACATTGATTTGCTTGCAAGAATAGTTAAAACTCTCAATGATGTTTATGGGTATAACTTGGAGCTAAAGGTTTTTGGTAGAGGTCCCTATGCTGAGGATCTTAGGAGGTTCCTGAAAGAGCTTGGCATTCCTCATGATGTTGGGGACTTCAAGCCATTTAAGGAGTACATAAATGTCTTGTCCCATGCAACACTTTTTGGATTATTATCAGAGAAGGAGTCATACCCTCAAAGCGTTAACGAAGCTAATGCGATTGGTGTTCCAGTAGTTATTGCACTGCCTTGGGGTGCGAATTTCGAGGATAGGAGAAGAACACTAATAGTTGATTTGACTCAGGGTGTAGAAGCCATTGCTAGAGCTGTTCACGAATTCTTAAAAAGGGTTCCACATGAGGAGAAGAGCTTGGTTCCAACCTGGAGCGAGGTAGCTTTAGAGTATTTGAAGAGGCTCTACGGTGGCTAGAATGAGGGTTTTGGTAACTGGTGGAGCAGGGTTCATAGGTAGCCACCTTGTTGATAGGCTTGTTAGGGATGGGTACAGGGTAAGAGTAGTTGATAACCTTAGCAGTGGCAGGGTAGAGAACATTAAGCATCACCTAGATGTAGGCAGTGTCGAGCTAATTGCAGGCGATCTGAAGGATCCTCAGGCGGCGCTGAAAGCTGTTGAAGGTGTTGATACAGTTTTCCACTTCGCTGCTAATCCAGAGGTTAGGGTAAGCACAACAAATCCAGAGATACACTTCAACGAAAATATCGTTGCGACATTCAACCTTCTAGAGGCTATGAGAAAGAAGGGTGTAAAAGAACTGGTTTTCGCATCATCAAGCTCAGTATATGGAGAGCCAGAGGAGATACCAGTAGATGAAAACGCACCAATAAGACCAGTATCAGTTTATGGAGCAAGCAAAGCAGCATGCGAAGCACTTATACACGCCTACTCAAAGCTCTACAGAATAAAAGCAGTAGTTCTACGCTACGCAAACGTAGTTGGACCAAGACTAAGGCATGGGGTGGTGTGGGACTTCATAAACAAGCTTCTTAAGAACCCAACAGAGCTGGAGATCCTTGGGGATGGGAAGCAGGTTAGGAGCTACATATACATAGACGACGCAATAGAAGCGACAATAACTGCGTGGAGAAAGACAGAAACAAGCTACGAAGTATACAACATAGCATCAGAGGACTGGATAACAGTAGACGAAGTAGCAGAAGAAGTAATCAAAGCAATGGGACTAAGCAACGTGAAGAAGACATACAAACCAGTGCTACACGGAGTTGGATGGCCAGGAGACGTAAAGAAAATAGCCCTAAAAATAGACAAGATAAAGAGGCTAGGATTCAAACCTAGGTTAAAATCTCGTGATGCTGTTAAGATCTCTACACAAGAAATACTTAGAGAACTAGAACTGAGGTATAGGTAATATTATGAAGATTGCTATAATAATACCAGAATATCCACCATATGTTTCTGGAGGAATTGGATCGTACAACTATGAGTTAGTAAAGAAACTTGCAGAGAAGGGAATCGAAATTATAGTTATAGCCTTGTCACAGAAGGAAGATAAGGTGAGGTACTGTTTTGGTGATTGCTGTAAATGCTATTATTTGAGAACCCCTTCTTTGAAACCTGCATATTTCTACTTTCAATTATATAATAGTGAGAGGATCCGGAGAATTATAGAGAGGAAAGACCCAACATCATACAATTAAATGCAGGGTCGAATATGCTTATAAAAACCTTAAAGAATTTGCTAAGAGGTATCGATATTAAGGCTGTACTAGTATTTCACGGTTCACCTTCACCTTATAATAGGTATTGGGATTCTTTAAAGCATTTTGACATAGTGGATTTAGCTTGGGTTACAACACAACTAGTATATGTAAAGATGGAGAAGACCTTAGGCGAAGACACTCCTGAGGAGAGATATATAAACATGCTATGGGATTAATGCCATGGTCTTACCCTACCATAGCTCAACAAATTTAGTTGCTAAGATCTTCTCTTATACATTTCATATCCAACCTCTAACCCTTAAGGGGTATTATGAGCTGCTGCAGAGCTTTATTACGTGGGTTTCAGATAGATTGCGAGGGTCTGAAGGTAATTTTGACTGCTACTTGAGGAATGGTATTGTTGTAAGGTCTTGGGATGGCTTTTTATTTTATGCAAGGCCTAGAACTTCTGACCTCTATGCTATATGTTGCGAGGAGGTTTACGAACTTGAGAACTGGTTTAAGCTTCATGCAAAGGGCATTGTAGTTGATGTGGGCGCTTACATAGGGACATACACAGTTAGAGCCATGCATACAGCAGATCTTGTCATAGCTATAGAGCCCTTACCAATAAACTACAAAGCTCTGCAAATTAATATTAAGCTAAATGATTGTAGACGAAGAGCTAATGTAATAACAATTAATAAAGCTGTGGCTGAGACAAAAGGAAAGACCTACATCTTATTACCTATAGAATCTAAATGCATTGGTACGGAAATAGCAAGATTAGAAAGTACCTCTAAGCATAACTTTATAGAATTTGATGTAGAAATCAATACGCTTGACAACATGTTAAATGAATTAAGTATTGAAAGGATTGATTTAATGAAAATAGATATAGAGGGCTATGTCTTTAAGGCTTTTCCAGGCATGATTGAGAGCTTAAAGAAGACAAAGTGGCTAATTGTAGAGCTATGGAAGCAGGATCTACCAGTCATACATATGCTTAAACGCTTAGGTTTTCGCCTAATAGATTATCATAATGCTAACTTCTTATTCTACAACGAACTTTATAAATAACGCGATTACTAAACTAATAATAATAGCCAACAACAATAATGCTAATGTACCTAGCGATGCCATATACACATCAATTAGTGACATTGGTTGAGTGCGATGCCAAGGTATTCAGCAGAGTCTTTTCTTCTGCTATAACACAATCAGATCACGTTATCATAGTCTATATTTCACGAAATTAAGAGCTTCAAGCATTGTGTAGGGATAAGTCTTCTGATGGTTACTGAAACTGGTAAGGAAATGAGTTTCATAAGCAGACATAGTAGCCGATTAAACCAGAGCTCAGGAACAAAATAGAGGTTGTGTTCTATTCATCGCCATAAGAGGTAATCAAAGCGATAGGGCTAAGTAACGTGAGGAAGATATAAACCAGTGCTACACGGAGTTGGGTGGCCAGGAGACGTGAAGAGGATAGCCCTAAAAATAGACAAGATAAAGAAACTAGATTACAAACCAGCAATGAACTCAAGAGAAGCAGTAAAGACAACAGCAAGAAAATTATTAGAGGAAATAGATGTAAAAATATAGAGTTGTGGAATATGAGAGAAACTTTGAGGATTCTCTATTTAATAGATCACTTAGAAACAAATTACCCCAGGGATCAGAACTATATTATTAAATTCATGATGGATAGGGGTCATGAAGTAGAGATCATAACTACAACGAATCGTAGATACCAAGTCTACGATGCACTTTTCTTCCCGACAGCTAGAATATTAAGATACCCAATTGCATTTAAGGTTAGAAAAGCCAGTGTCTACATTCATCTCAGCATTCTACACGAGCTTCTTCGAGACTTTGACGCTGTTCATTCATTCACGTTTTTCACATTTTCTTCAGTACTTGGAATTTTCGCAAAAGCTAACATTAAAGTGATTAGATCTGAGATTGGGGAGCCGCAAGGGTTGAACTTTACCAAGGCGAAAAAAGGTATATATTCCACACTTGTTCATATGTATAAAAACAGTTATAGCTATGTTACCGCATATAATTACTTAGAAGCTAAGAGCTTAGAATTACTCGGTTTTCCAAGAAGTAAGATAGTTCTATTGCCTCCTATGATTGATTTCAAAATGTTCTCATCGTTACGTAAACCTCCTGACCATATACTGAATATCGGTGTTATAAGTAGGATTTCGCCAGAGAAGGGTATCCATAGGGTAGTGCCTATAGTAAAGGAACTTATAAAAGATACGCAAAGTACGAGCCATAAGTTCAGGCTTATTTTAGCTGGTAGAGCAGATGAAGGAAAGTACGCAAGTAACATTTTATCATCGCTACAGAAATTGCTTGGCTCAAGATTTATCTATTTAGGGGAGGTTGCGCTACCATATAGATTCTACAAAATGGTTGATGTTGTGATAGTTCCATCTCTTCACGAGACTGGAGCTATAGCGGTACTTGAGGCTATGGCGGCTGGAAAATGTGTGGTTGCAAGCAACATCTATCCAATTAATGTATATATATCTCATGGAGTAAATGGCTTTCTATTTAATACACCCTCGGAAGCCGCGAAGATAGTATCGAATATTCTTACAGGATCCATAGATATAGAACGAGTCTCAGCAAAGGCTCAAGAATGCGCAAAAAACCATGACTATAGGGTTGTTTGTAAAGTTCTCGAGCAAATCTATTGTCAAGGGTCAAAGGGGTGATCATAGCATGAGGATTGCAATATTTACTCCGTTTCTTTATCCTTTCTACGTGGATATGGCAAAGATGTTACACGATAAAACTGAGGTTAAGGTATATACATGTGGTATCTATGGAAATTACCCATTCAAGGGACTTTTAACTCACAGATATGTTGAAGTGCTAAAATGCATTGACATATTTGGATCTAAATCTCTGGAACTAACATCCCTGGTTAGGTTCACACGCTTCAAACCCCACGTCGTCATAATTTTTGGAGTTGAAAGTGTAGCGGGAGTAATGCTTTACTTTTTATCAAGACTCATAAGGGCCAAGACTGTAGTTATAGTTGAAGAAAATAATATCACCATGCACAACAGTTTTATCTTGGATTTCCTTCAAAAGCTTAAGATCCAAATCGTTAAGCATATATACGAAAAGGCTCCCGTTCTAATAGCTGAATCAAATGCCTCAAAAAGATATGTCCTCGAAATACTACATGCTAAACGTAATAAACCCATTATGGTGCGAGTTCATGGAATAGATACGTTGAAATATCTTAGGCTTGCGTCTATGTCTAAGATGCAAGCCAAAAAGATGATATTGAGACTTTGGGGGTTACCAGAGCATTTGTTAACAAAAAAGTGGCTTGCTTTTGTTGGTGAACCTTCCTATTGCAAAGGTATTGATGTGTTAATAGATGCCATTGAAATTCTTAAAGAGAACCGGGAAATAAATGCCAAAACAATATTTTTTATTCCCAGAATGAAAATTCTACGTGATAAAGAAGAACTAAAGGAAACGTATGAGCAAAAGCTCACAGAATTGCTAAAACACGGACTTGTCCTTCTGTATCAACCCGTTAAGCCAGAGTACATGCCTATTTTTTACCGTGCTATGGACGCCATAGTGCTTCCATCAAGACTCCTAATCAATGCCAGTAGTGATAGAGCGCCTAATGTTGCTTTAGAGGCTCTTGCATCAGGTAATATCTTGGTAGCATCCTATGCAGGTGGAATACCCACTATTGTCGGTAATACTGGTATACTGGTCAAACCTAATGATCCCCGTGCACTAGCTATCGCGTTACTAAAGGTACTCACATCGTATGAGAAATATACACACTTAGAGGGCAAAGGTCGTGAAAGAGCACAACGATTACTCGATACGAGACTATACCTATACGATATCATTAGGATCCTCAAGGAGGTCTGAAATATTATGAAAAGGAGCGGTTTCAGTATAGAGTTTAAAAAGGCTATAGAAATTCTTGGATCCGATTAGAACAAAACCATGCGGTATGGTGATCATAACGTATGGCGTTAACAACTAAACACCTATATGTGCTTCTGGTTTTAGG
>Ga0326760_1000732_pt1 | contig 16157 bp, 20 predicted proteins | sample GCREP_S_FD_207668 | JGI IMG/M metagenome (GOLD analysis project Ga0326760, IMG submission 207668) | Hot spring sediment microbial communities from Geyser Creek Basin, Yellowstone National Park, WY, United States - GCR.EP_S | ecosystem: Environmental > Aquatic > Thermal springs > Near-boiling... | reverse complement strand
AAGCAACAATTACTTGCGCAGTATTAGGCCTAGCAAGCTTTCAATCCATTGTAAGGGTCCATTGTTATTCTCTAGCCATCTTCGGCGGCGATCTTAATCTAGAACCTCTTCTAAGCTTATCCTCTCGGGTTTTTCAGCGCCCGGAATTTTTAAATAGCAATATAGCGGCGGTGGATCAGATTCGCTGGAAGATCGGGGTTAAAGAATGATGCTCGCGGCGGGTGAGTTGGGGGCCATGCCCCTGCAGGAGTATGTTGAAGAGATAGAAGTTCCAGATGGCGTTGTGGTCGAGATAGAGGGCTCTAGCAGGATTAGAGTGAAGGGTAAGCTTGGCCAGGTCGTAAAGGATCTCTCTCACGCCAACGTGAGGCTCGAGGTCGCCTCGAATAAGATTCTCGTGAAGCTCGTGGGGAGGGGTAGGCGGGCCAAGGCGCTCATGGGGACGATAAGGAGCATAATCGAGAACATGATTGTGGGCGTTACCCAGGGCTTCACATATAAGATGAAGATCGTTGCATCCCACTTCCCCATAACAGTCAAGGTTCAGGGGGACACGGTCTATATAGAGAACTTCATCGGCGAGAGGGCTCCAAGAATAGCAAAGATAGTTGGCGAGGGGACGAGGGTCGAGGTGAAGGGCGAGGACGTGATAGTGAAGGGAGTAGATAAGGAGGCGGTCGGCCAGACAGCCGCAAACATAGAGCAGGCGACGAAGGTGAGGCGAAAGGATCCGAGAAAATTCCTTGACGGAATATACATTTACGAGAAGAAGGTGGGGATCGACTGACCTCCTCCCCTACTTGGGTGGGGAGGTTTGGGCTACATCCCTCCCCTTTGGGAGGTTCAGCCCTTGGCCGGGTCTCCGGCCATTACCCCCTATCCCTCTCCGGGACTCAGGGGTTACTGGCATTATTAGGGTATTATTTGGCGTTATTTAAAGCATTGTATGCTATGATGAGGTTAGCGTGGATGCTTTGCTCGGCCGCATGTACTTGAATAGCCTTCCCCTTCTTTTCATTCTCCACTCTCGGGAGACTCCAAGAAATAAGGGCAAACTCTTCATCATGTTCGGCTGTAGGAGCATGAGGATTATGAAAGGCTGGTTTCAGGGGTAGCCGCGACGCATGCTTAGAGATCTATGAGGTCAGGAATGAGGGGTCTTACAGGAGCTTGAGGGATCTTACCGGATGACGACCCGGATGGATGGCGCGACCTAGCGTATTCCGTGAAGAATGTGGCAGGCTACTATATAGGATTGAGTCGGACTATATTATAACGGCTTTATAACGGCTCATGGGTAAGGCCGACCCAGAATAGGTGAGGAAAATAATGATGATAAAGGCTGCTAGAATGGTCGATGCAGCAAACTTATAGCCCTTATAAGAAGGGGGTTGGAGGAAAAGTTAGGAGTATGCAGTTACCGTGAATGAGCGGGCAGCTCAGGTGATATATAATGTTATGCTATGTAGAAAGCGGTTCTGGTTGTGGGTTTGAAGAGTATGGACATCTTGAAGGTTTATGCGAATACGTTAAATGCCCAGTAAGAGGGAGGATGGATCCTTTCCAAAAATGCTTCGTCTACGCAGCATTCTTCATAGGAGGGGTAAGGGCTTCGTCCACTGTTCTGGCGAACACATCGAGATAAGGGCCTGAGAGCTCTTACCCGGGAGAAAACATAAATTTGGATTAAGGTAGATGCGCTTGAGATCAGTGAGGGAGCATATGCTCACGTCCGTGAAGAGGAGATATGGCTTCCAGCTACATCAGGGTGGGGAGGCGCCATGGTTGTGAAGATCCCGAGATGGGTTAGGGAGTTGAAGCTCAAGAGGCCGGAGTTCGTTAGGCAGGAGAGTTGGAGATATGTAAGGGTTAAGCCTAACTGGAGGAGACCGAAGGGGAAGGATAGTAAGATGAGGCTCCAGGTTAAGGGATGGCCCCCGCTTGTTAAGATTGGATACAGGACCCCAAAGGATTACAGGAATCTGCATCCCAGCGGCTATAAGGAGGTCCTAGTCTATAGGCCCGAGGATCTCCAAGGCCTCAACCCCGAGATCCACGCGATTAGGATAGCCAGCTCCGTCGGGATGAGGAAGAAGCTGCTCATAGTGGAGGAGGCGAGAAAACTCGGGCTAAAGATACTCAACCCGCCGAGGCTAATGGAGGAGGTTGAGGAGGTGGAGGTTATTAGGCCTGAGGTAGAGGGGTCCTCACAGGAGGTGGAGGAGGTTGGGTCTTAAGCTCACACTCCAGCGAAGGCTGGCGGCAAACCTCTTGAAATGCGGGATCCATAGAGTCAAGCTTGATCCCGAGAAGCTTGAGGAGATCTCCGAGGCAATAACTCGGGAGGATATTAGGCGGCTGATAAAGGATGGTATTATCTGGAAGGAGCAGGAGAAGGGTGTAAGCCGGGCGCGGGTAAGAGCTAGGAAGCGTAAGAAGAGCAGGGGGGCCGGGAGCAAGGAGGGCGGAAAATACAGTAGGCTCTCGAGGAAGGAGCAGTGGATGATTAGGGTGAGAGCTCAGAGGAGAAGGTTGAAGGAGCTGAGGGATCGCGGCCTCATAACGAGGGCCACGTATAGGAAGGTCTACATGATGGTTAAGGCCGGCGCATTCAAGTCCGTCGCATCCATGATGGAGTACCTTACCCAGAACAACCTGATCAGGAGGCCGCTGATATGATGCTAAAGCGAATGCCGCCCAAGCGAAGGAGGCTTGGTCTCACAGATTACCGGAAGAGGTTGAAGCTCGTCAGGTCAGGGTTGCCGAGGCTCGTCGTCAGAAAAACCAATAACCAGATAATCGTGCAGGTGATAAGGTCGAGGCTCGGCGGGGACGAGACAATCCTGACGATAACATCGAGAAAGTTAAGGGATTATGGTTGGAGGGCGAGCCTGAAGAATACGCCCGCAGCCTACTTGACGGGGCTACTGGCCGGGCTCTTAGCAAGGGGTAAAATCGAGAAGGCGATCTTGGATATAGGGCTGCAGACGCCTAGCAGGGGCTCGAAGGTCTTCGCGGCCGCGCTAGGCTTCAGGGATGCGGGGATCGAGATACCCCTCGGGGAGGAGATATTGCCCGACGAGGATAGGATCGCTGGAAAACACATATCCGAGTACTATAGAATGATTCGCGAGTCAGGCTTGCAGACAACCCAGTTCTCAAAGAGTGATGAATCCATTTACATGAACTTGGAGAAGCATTTCGAGGAAGTTAAGAACAGGATTCTAAGGGAGTTGAGTGGAGCATGAGCGCGGAGGAATGGACTCCTAGGACGAAGATTGGTAGGATGGTTAAGGAGGGCAAGATAACCTCGATAGCCGAGCTTTTCGCGCAGAATCTTAAGATCACGGAGCCCGAGATCGTAGATTACTTGCTGCCGAACTTGGAACAAGAGGTCTTGGATATCAATCTCGTCCAGAAGCAGACAGCGGCTGGTGAGCGGTCTAGGTTCAGGGCAATAGTGATCGTGGGCAACAGAGATGGATATGTCGGGTTGGGGACCGGTAAGGCGGTCCACGTGGTCTCCGCGATAGAGAAGGCCGTGAAGAACGCGAAGATGAATATAATCCCTGTGAGGAGGGGTTGCGGGAGCTGGGAGTGCGCTTGCGGACAGCCGCACAGCCTCCTGACGAAGGTTGAGGGCAAGCGCGGGAGCGTGAGGATCGAGCTGATACCCGGGCCGAGGGGCTTGGGCATAGTCGCGGGCGAGGCCGCTAGGATAGTCCTTGAGCTCGCTGGGGTCGAGGATGTCTGGACGAGAACATTCGGTGAGACTAGGACAACGCTATCATTCGCCGGAGCAGTCATCGAGGCACTTAGAAACACGAATAAGATAGTCCTCCCGACCATGTGGTGATGAGACTTGTCCGAGGAGGCCAAATGCTATCTCGTGATAAGAATTAAGGGGAGCGTCAAGGCGAGAAAGGATCACCTCGACACGCTCAGGATGTTGAATCTCAGTAGGGCGAACTGGGCGACAATAATCCCGAAGACCCCGAGCTATGAGGGGATGCTAAAAAAGGTCGAGCACATGGTAACATGGGGTGAGCCGAACCTCAAGACGATCAAGACATTCCTCAGGAAAGTGGAGATCATGGGCGATGGAACGCTGGATGACGAATATGTAAGGAAGCTCGGCTTCGAATCCCTCGAGGACTTGGCGAGAAGAATTTACAACGCTGAGGTAACTCTCAGCTCGCTAAGGGAGAAAGGTGTGAAACCCTATGCGAGGCTCCACCCGCCAAGGGGTGGATTCAAGAAGACTATCAAAAAGCACTTCTCCGCGGGTGGGGAGTATGGCTATCGCGGCGAGAAGATAAACGAGCTCTTCATCAAGATGGCTGGGATATAGCGCTGGAAAAGGTATATTAAGGCAGGAGGCTGGCTGTCTCCGGAAAGTGCTCACTGAAGGGGTGCGTGAAGCCCATGGGGACGCGGCATCGGAAGAGCAGGAAACGTAGGGGGAGCAGGACGTGCGGCTGGGGCCAGATAGGCCAACATAGGAAGTCCGGCTCCAGGGGCGGGCATGGCCATGCCGGAATGCATAAGCATAAGTGGACCTGGGTTCTCAAATACGACCCGGACTACTTCGGGAAGCATGGCTTCTATAGACCGAATAGGCGCGAGGTCAAGTCCATGAACCTGATCCAGCTCTCGACGCTCGTGGAGAACCTAGAGCGAAGAGGCGAGCTTAAGATCTTAGATGGCATGCCGGTGGTTAACCTATCCGCCCTCGGGATCGGGAAGCTCGTTGGCGGTGGAAAGCTGGATAGGGGTCTCGTGATCATAGTAAATAGCTGGACCGAACGTGCCGAGAAAGCTGTAAGAGAGGCCGGTGGAAGGCTTCTTAAGCCCAGCGAGATCGAAGGTGTGGCTGCTTGAGCCTAAGGCAAGCGGTCGAGAGCATCGCGAAATATCTCCCCGAAGTCAAGAAGCCTGTTAGGAGGCCGAGCTTAGGGGAGAGGCTTATCTGGACAGCCCTAGTTCTTGTCATCTACACTCTCATGGGTCATACGATGCTCTATGGCGTCTCTCAGGCGACTAGGCTCGCGGGCCAGAGCCCCCTAATTATGAGCATAATCTTCGCCCAGAGGATCGGCACGCTCACAACCCTCGGCATAGGCCCCATCGTGACCGCCGGGCTCATACTCCAGCTCCTCGTCGGGGCGCAGATAATAAAACTCGACCTCTCTAAGCCCGAGGATAGAACAACCTTCACGGCTCTGAGCAAGCTATTCACGATTGCCGTGATAATCGTGGAGGCGGCTGTCTACACGGTCTCAGGGATGCTCGGGCACCTCGAGCCATCAATTCAGGCAATAGTCTTCATCCAGCTGGTGGCCGCGACGATGCTGATAGTCTTCATGGACGAGCTGATACAGAAGGGCTGGGGCCTCGGAAGCGGTGTGAGCCTCTTCATAGCGGCCGGGGTCGCCGAGACGATATTCACGAACCTCTTCTCCCCAATAGTTCTTCCAGACCACTATTATCAAGGGATAATCTTAGCTCTAGCGCAGGTGGCTGCCGGCCACGGCTCGATAATAGACCTCCTTTATAGGGGACGATTCCCGGACATAATGGGCCTTATATCAACAATAGCGATACTACTACTCATAGTATACTTGGAGTCGCTTAGGATCGAGGTACCGATTCAGCACGCCCGTGTCTCGGGATATGTCGCTAGGTATCCGATAAAGTTCCTCTACGTCTCCAACATCCCCGTGATCTTCACATCGGTCATCTTCACGAACATCTACTTCTTCTCCACCATAATCTGGAGCAGATTCAACCCTGCGAACCAAGACCCGATACTGAACTTAATCGGGTCGTTCAACGCGACAGAGTACGGCCCGGTCCCGCTTGGAGGTCTAGCATACTACGTAACCTCTCCCGGAAACGTGGCTGGAGCGGCCGCGGACCCGTTGAGAGCAGTAATATACACGCTGATCATGCTCGGGTTCTGCGTGCTCTTCGCGAAGTTCTGGGTCGAGGTTGGAGGCTTATCCCCGCAGACGGTCGCCGACCAGCTTGTGAAGGCGGGGATGCAGGTCCCGGGATTCAGGAGGGCACCCGCCGTGATCGCCCGAATGCTCGAGAGATATATCCGGACACTGACAATTCTTAGCGCCATAATAGTCGGCCTTATTGCGGTCTTCGGCGACTATTTCAACGTCTACGGCGGAGGAATAGGAATACTACTAATGACTGGGATCCTCATGCAGTACTACGAACTGCTTCTGAGGGAAAGGCTTGAGGAGATGAGCCCGGTCTTCAGGAGGCTGCTCGGGGAATAGCCTCCAAGCCTCAGAAGAAAAGACGACCTCCTCCCCATTTGGTGTGGGTAGGTTTGGGCTACATCCCTCCTTCTGGAGGTTCAGCCCTTGGCCGGGTCTCCGGCCATTACCCCTACCCCTCTCCGGGGCTCGGGGGCTACTGGCGTCATCGAGATATTGTTCGACGTCGCTGTCATTAAAAATGTTGTACGCTGCTATGAGGTCGGCGTTAAACACCTTGCCCAGCTTCGTGCACTTGAACAATCCTCGGTATACCCTTATACCACAGCCATCGCCGTGCCATGGGCATCTCGACGACGTATAAGACTCGTCTACGTAGATGACGTTGATACCGTATTCTTCGGCGACCTCAGCTATCCGTTTCAACAAGTATCTGTATGTCCAGACGTAGACGTTATTGAGGTCGCCATTCTCCTGCGCAATTCCCTTTGGATAACCAACTTTAATCGTGGAGACGCCGGCGTGATAAAGCCATTCGATGACTTCCCTTACTTTAGTGTTTATATAGTGTTTTACTTGTCTCTTCCATTTTGTGTACATCCTTCTAAGCCTCTTTGACGTCTCTAGGCCATACTTGTTTAACACCGACTGGTATTCAGCGATTTTCTTTCTCCAGTAATATGAAATTGGCTTCAGCGGCCTGCCATTAATGAGCCTCGTTGAGCCATCCTCGACATAGATGGCCATTAAATTGTTGATCCCAATATCTATTCCCACCGTTAAGTTGCCTTTTGGTCGTTGCGGCGCCGGCTTCCATTCTCCCCTCACCATCTTCTCGGAGACCTTTGAGAAAGTAATGTAAGCATACCGCTTCCCTCTATCATCGTCATAGCGTATCTCAAGTCTTCCTTGCGCGCCCCTTAAATATATCGGGCCCTTGTATCTCACTTCTATCCAGCCGACCGCGCCAAGGCATTTGATGATGATCCTATCGCCACTCATTTCATACTGGTCTTTTCTAACGATAGTCCATAACGTCCTAGACTTCCTCTTCTTCCTGTATCCCGGCGCACTAATCCGAGTCATAAACGGCGGCAGTCTCCCCTCCCTCTTCAGCTTTAGTAGCCTAAAGAAGCTCCTCCTAGCGGGATTCTCCACCTAGGCGGCACAATGGCGAAAATATTATTATGTCGCCCTATACAATCCACAAGGATATTAATGGAGCAGCCGATGCTCGAGATATTCCTCATCTCGGTCGTGGTGAGTCTGGTGACGAGCATCCTCAGGAGGAGAATCCTGACACCTGAGGACATGGCTAAGATGGCCGAGTCCCAGAAGTTCAGGAGAATGTTGCTTGAGGCGCAGAGAAAGGGCGACAAGAAGACGCTCCAGAAGCTGATGCGAAAGCAGGATTACTACCGGAAGATAGACGCCGAGGTGGGGAAAAAGAACATCATATTCTTCGTAGCGAGCATAGCGATATTTTACATTGTCTTTTTGGGCGTGTTGAGCCCATTATATGGCAGGCTAGATGTTGTGGCGATGTTACCCGGCGACATGATGCTCCCCTTCGTCGGCAACAAGCTAAACTATCTTACGTGGTATGTCTTATGCTTATTCGCCATAAGCTTCCCGATAAACAAGCTGTTCCAGGTCAGCCCGGAGCAGGTCTCCCAGAAAAGCTGATCCTCGGCAAAAATATTATTATGTCGCCCTCTACAATCCAGAACCCATGACCCAAGTATATCTTGATGAAGACGCCGACCTCTCGATCTTAAGGGACGAGGTTATAGCGGTAATAGGCTACGGGAGCCAGGGGAGAAATCAGGCACTGAATCTAAGGGACTCGGGCTTGAGGGTGATAATCGGGTGCAGGCCTGGAAAGTCTGAGAGGCTTGCGAGGGAGGAGGGCTTCGAGGTCTATGACATGGATGAGGCGGCGAGGAGGGGCACCATAATCTACATGCTTGTCCCGGATATGGCTCACAAGGAGGTGTACGAGAAGTATGTCAGGGCCAATCTCTCGGAGGGTAAGGCTCTCTGTTTTTCCCATGGCTTCAGCGTGCATTACAAGCAGGTTGTCCCACCACCATATGTTGACGTGATAATGGTGGCGCCGAAGGGTCCCGGCCCGATAGTCAGGGAGAATTATCTAAGGGGTAGCGGCGTCCCGGCGCTGATTGCAGTTGAGCAGGACTATACGGGAAGGGCTAAACAGAGGGCTCTCGCGATAGCTAAAGGAATTGGGGCGACAAGGGTCGGCGTCCTTGAGACCACATTTAAGGATGAGACCGAGAGCGACCTGATAGGGGAGCAGGTTGTCCTAGTCGGAGGCTTGATGGAGCTGATAAAGAAGGGTTTCGAAGTCTTGGTCGAGGAAGGTTACCCGCCGGAGCTAGCATACTTCGAGGCATGTAACGAGGCCAAGCTCATCATAGACCTGATATACCGCGGAGGGTTAATCGGGATGCTGAGGGCTGTCTCGGACACGGCGAAGTATGGAGGGCTAACTGTCGGCCCAAAGATAATCGACGAGCATGTGAAGGAGAATATGAGGATGGCGGCGAAACGAGTTAAGGATGGGAGCTTCGCTAGGGAGTGGATTAAGGAGTATGAGGGCGGCGGGAGAACCCTCGAGAAGCTCATAAGACAGGTGGAGAACCACCCGCTCGAGGTGGTGGGGAGAAGGCTTAGGAAGATGGCGGGCCTAGAGAAATAACTAGAAATAACACCATTATCGTGTGAGGGCCGGAAGGCGGGGGATCGAGAGGTTGAACATAGTCGAGAAGATCTTGGCGAGAGCTTCTGGTGAGAAAGAGGTTTCACCGGGCCAGATAATTGATGCCAAAGTGGATAAGGCGATGATGCACGACCTGACCGGGCCGAGGGTGATAGACTCGTTCAGGGAGATAGGCGTCAAGAGGGTCTGGGATCCTGAGAGGATAATCGTCGTATTCGACCATGATGTCCCGCCCTCAACGATAAAGGCTGCAGAGCTTCAGAAGAAGGTGAGGAACTTTGTCAGGGAGCAGGGGATAAAATACTTCTACGATATAGGGCGTGGAGGGGTCTGTCACGTCGTGATGCTTGAGAAGGGCCATGTCAAGCCCGGCGAGCTGATAGTTGGAGCGGACTCACATACAGTGACATATGGTGCCCTCGGGGCTTTCGCCACCGGCGTTGGAGCAACGGATATGGCCGCAGTTCTCGCCACCGGCTCAATATGGCTCAGGGTTCCAGAGACGCTGAAATTCGAGGTCAGTGGCAAGTTACAAAAGCGGGTCTACGCGAAGGACCTCATACTTCATATAATCGGGATGATTGGGGCCGAGGGTGCGAACTATAAGGCCATGCTCTTCTCCGGGCAGACGATAAGGGATCTCGGGATAGACGGCAGGGCGACGATCTGCAACATGAGCATAGAGGCTGGCGCGAAGGCTGGGATAATCGAGCCCGATGAGAAGACTATAAAATACGTGAAGGAGAGGGCTGGAGAGCCTATAACCCCGATCCGGAGCGATGAAGACGCCGAGTTCACCAAGGTCTACGAGATAGATGCATCGCGGCTAGAGCCCCAAGTCGCGATCCCACCATCAGTTGATAATGTGAAGCCTGTGAGCGAGGTCGGCGGCATAGAGATACAGCAGGGCTTCATAGGAACATGCACTAACGGGAGGCTTGATGATCTCAGGGCCGCCGCCGAGATACTAAAGGGAAGGAGGGTGAAGGATGGCGTAAGGCTCGTGATAATCCCCGGTTCTCAGGAGGTCTATGATCATGCCCTGAAAGATGGGCTGATCGAGATATTCATCAAGGCTGGAGCGATAGTCTGCGGTCCGGGATGCGGCCCATGCATTGGGATCAGCCGGGGAGTCCTAGCCGACGATGAGGTCTGCATAAGCTCCGCCAACAGGAACTTCGTCGGAAGGATGGGCAGCCCTAAGTCGAAGGTATACCTCGCATCACCAGCTACTGTTGCGGCGTCAGCTATAAAGGGCAAGATAACAGACCCGAGGGAGGTGGATTAGGGATGAGGGTTGAAGGCAAAGCAGTCGTATACGGAGACAATATCGACACGGATGTGATTATCCCAGGCAGATACCTCGTCCTACAAGAGCCATCTGAGCTGGCGAAGCACGCGATGGAGGGCGTGGACCCAAACTTTCCGCAGAAAGCTAGGGAGGGTGTGATAATAGTTGCAGGCAGAAACTTTGGTTGTGGCTCTAGCAGAGAGGAGGCCCCGGTTGCGCTGAAGCACGCAAACACCAAATGCGTCATAGCAGAATCCTTCGCGAGGATTTTCTATAGGAACGCGATAAACATCGGCCTCCCGATACTCGAGGCGAGCCTGAGAGATAAGGTAAGCGAGGGAGATCTTCTATCAGTGGACTTGGTAAGCGGCATCATAGAGAATAAGACGAGAGGGATCAAGATTCAGGCAAAGCCCCTCCCACCACTCGCCATCGAGATAATAAGCGCCGGTGGTCTCACGAGGTATGTGAGGAAGAAGCTTGGACTTGAGTAGTGGCGGCCTGACATGAGATATCGCATAGCCTTGATACGTGGCGATGGCATAGGCCCGGAGCAGGCTGAAGCAACGCTTCTAGTTCTCTTGAAGCTTGAAGAGCTCCTCGGCTTAAAGCTAGAGATAGTTGATGTCGAGGCTGGAGACGCGTGCATGAAGAGGACAGGGACGCCGCTCCCGGATGAGACTATAAGGACTTTAAAGGGCTCTCATGCATGCTTGAAGGGGCCTGTCGGCGAGACGGCCGCTGACGTGATAGTGAGGCTTAGACAGATGTTTGATCTTTATGCGAATGTAAGGCCCGCGAGGTCCCTTCCCAACGTCCCGGCCCTCAAGCCGGGCGTAGACCTTGTCATAGTCCGTGAGAACACTGAGGACCTCTATAAGGGGTATGAGTGGGAGCTTGATGGTATCGCGATCGGCATCAGGCTGATAACTAGGAGGGGGTGTGAGCGGATAGCGCGATATGCGTTCGAGCTAGCGCGGCGGAGGAAAAGGAAGATTGTGGCGGTTCATAAGGCGAATGTCATGAGAATAACCTGCGGCCTGTTCGCTAGGACATGTAGGGAGGTCTCCAAAGATTATCCGGACATAGCGTACTCAGAGATGTATGTTGATGCCGCGGCAATGGATCTAATAAGAAGGCCTGAGCATTTCGACGTAATAGTCACCACTAACGTCTTCGGAGACATATTATCAGATGAGGCTGCTCAAGTTGTGGGAGGTCTCGGCCTAGCGCCAGCCGCAAATATAGGCGATGAATACGCAATCTTCGAACCTGTTCATGGATGCGCCCCAGATATAGCTGGTAAGGGGATAGCAAACCCGATCTCCATGATACTCTCGGCGGCGATGATGTTCGAGTGGCTCGCAGCGAGATATAGTGACGAGAGATGCCTTGAGGCCTCCGAGCTTGTGAACGAAGCGGTCACGAGGACGCTCGAAGAGGGAAAGGTGCTGACACCTGACCTTGGGGGCAGGGCCAAGACCATTGAGCTTGGGGCAAGAATAGCGAGCATGATGGAAGAGATTAGGCGGGCTTGATGGAACGAGATTGAGCTCAGAATAAAGGCTTAATAGTTCCCGCCCTTGGCGGTCTCCAGAGTTGAGCGAGATCATCCGTATATTCGATACGACTTTAAGGGATGGTGAGCAGGCTCCAGGAGTTAGCTTGACACCGGAGCAAAAGCTGGAAATAGCGATACAGCTGGATAGGCTTGGAGTTGACGTGATTGAGGCCGGGTTCCCGGTCGCGTCGGAGGGTGAGAGGAGGGCTTTCAAGCTAATTAAGGAGGCTGGACTCAAGGCTGAGATATGCGCCCTCGCAAGAGCTGATCAGAGAGATGTGGACGCGGCCATCAGCGTCGAGCCGGACTCCATACATGTCTTCTACTCGACCAGTGACATACACCTGAAGAGCGTTCTCGGTGTGAGTAGGGAGGAAGCGCTGGAAAGGATCATAAAATACATAACATATGTTAAGGATCATGGCTTCATATGCGAATTCTCCCCGATGGATGCCACGAGAACTGATCTAGAATTCCTGAAGCAAGTCTGCCGGGCTGCCGAGGAGGCTGGGGCGGATAGGCTCAACGTGCCGGATACTGTCGGCGTTATGACGCCCAAGCGCATGTATGACCTGATCATGGAGCTGAGGAGGGTCGTGAGGATCCCGATAAGCGTTCACTGCCATAATGACTTCGGGCTAGCGGTCGCGAATACTCTGGCCGGTATAGAGGCAGGGGCGGTCCAAGCACATGTTACAGTGAATGGTATAGGGGAGAGGGCTGGGAACGCCGCCCTCGAGGAGGTTGTCATGGCCCTCAACCTACTATATGGAAAGAAGACGAACATAGATACGAGGCAGATATACGCGACATCCCAGCTCGTTAGAAGGCTGACGGGGGTCCAGCTTCAGCCCCATAAGCCGATAGTAGGTGATAACGCGTTCGCGCATGAGTCCGGGATACATGTTAGGGGTGTCGTCGTGGATCCATGCGCCTTCGAGCCGTTTAGCCCCGAGCTTGTTGGCAGGGTAAGGAAGATAGTGGCGGGCAAGCACGCAGGTAAGCACGGAATAAAGACGATACTCGAGGAGAGTGGGCTGAGGCCGACGGAAAATCAGCTCGATGAAATAGTCAAGAGGGTTAAGGAACTAGGAGACAAGGGCAAAACCGTGACGGATACTGATGTCCTTGCGATAGCTAGATCCGTGATAGAGGCACCGATCGAGGGGATGAAGGCAGTGAACCTCGAGGAGCTCGTCGTCGTCACCGGGACCGGGGTTATACCAACATCATCGGTCAAGCTAAATGTGCTTGGGAAGGAATATGTCTCGGCGGAAACAGGAGTTGGCCCAGTCGATGCATCACTAAAGGCTATTCAGAGAGTGATTCAGAACCTAGCCAGGATAAGCCTTCGAGAGTTTAGGATAGAGGCAGTTACAGGTGGATCGGACGCCATCGCCGAGGTAATCGTCAAGATTGAGGATGAGACTGGAAACCTTGTCTCCGCGAGGGGCGCGAGGGAAGATATAGTGATGGCCAGCGTCGAGGCCATGATAAACGCAATCAACAAGCTCCTAGCAAGAAGAAGCATACATTGACCCCCTCCCCATTTGGGGTGGGGAGGTTTGGGCTACATCCCCTCTTTTTTGAGGGTTTAGCCCTTGGCCGGGTCTCCGGCCATTACCCCCTATCCCTCTCCGGGACTCGGGGGTTACTGGCGCCATCAGTATGTTATATGCTGCTATGAGGTCAGCGTTAAATACTTTGTTCATCGTCGTACACTTGAACAATCCTCGGTATACCCTTATACCGCATCCATCGCCATGTAGCGGGCATCTTGATGAGGTGCCCGCCTCATCAACGTAGATCACTTTTATCCCATACTCCTCCGCGACCTCGCTAATCCTCCTAAGCAGATATCCATAGGTCCAGACATTATTTTTATCGAAGTTGCCGTCCTCCTGCGCAATGCCTTTTGGATATCCGACCTTAACTGTGGAGATGCCGACATCGTAAAGCCATTCTATGGCCTGCCTCACTTTGGCGTTTATGTAGTGTCTTATCTGCCTCTTCCATTTCGCGTACATCCGCCCAAGCCTCTTGGATGTCTCCAGGCAATACTTGTTCAGCGTTGATTGATACTCGGCGACCTTCTTCCTCCAGTAATATGATATTGACTTCAGCGGCCTGCCATTGATGAGCTTCGTCAAACCGTTCTCGACATAGATTGCCATCAAATTGTTGATTCCAATATCTATGCCCGCGGTCAAGTTGCCCTTCGGTTGTCGCGGCACCGGCCTCCATTCTCCCCTCACCATCTTCTCGGAGACCTTGAATGATATGTGGGCATACCACTTCTTTCTATCGGCGTCGTAGCGTATCTCAATCCCTCCATGCTCACCCCTCAGATGTATAATGCCCTTATATCTCACTTCTATCCAGCCAACCGCGCCAAGACCTTGAAGAATAATCCTATCACCATCCATCTTATACTGATCCTTCCTATGACGGTCCAAAGCGTCCTAGATCCATTCCTCTTGCCGAATCCCGGCGGGCTAACCCTCCTCATGAATGGCGGCAGCCTCCCCTCCCTCCTCAGCTCCAATAGCCTGAAGAAGGCCTTCCACGCATTACCATTCCTCAGCAAGATCGTCTGAGCCGTAACAGCGCCTATCAGCGGCCTATACTTTTCATAAAGCTCCCTATATGTCCCCTCGAAGTCAATATGCTTCTTCTCGAGATACATCTTCAGCCTGGCATAGTTGACCTCGTTCCATAGCTTCGATGAAAGGTCGCAGAGCTGTCTCAGCCTCTTCTCAGCATCCTCATCAACAATCAACTCCACAGTACATGTCCTCTTCAATCTTCATTCACCTCCAAGGGCTTCATAGAGTAGGCCGTGAAGCTCCTCGCAAACGTGGTCCATTACCTTGCCAACGTATCCGCGATACTCCTCGGCGAAATCATCGAGCATCCTGAGGCCATCATTGACAAGCGTCCTAACGATGACTAGCGGCCCATACCTCTCAACAGCGGCAAGCGTCGAGTCCACGTAATCCAAGACCATGATAAACTCCTTCAGGAGGCCAGCCTCCTCGAAGACATCCACGTAACCAGCCATGCCTCCACAATACCATCCCAATACACGCCTCCCCTTATTTCTTGGGGACCTGCCTGAAAATGGAAGACTATTATGATGATGTCAAGATGCCGGGAAGCCTGCTAAAAATAGGATTCCATGCGATGGAAAAACTTCGGAGCAGATATTCGTAATACCGTCAGGGAGGGGACGATGTCAAGTATTTCGTGATCAGGGGCTTGAGGGAGGGCGACAGGCGCGTAACAAGATGCGACATGGTCAGAGTGATGGACTGGGATCAGCTAATCGAATACCTCGGGGAAGTCTAGGAGGAGGTGTGGGACGCAGTGCTATTCAAGCTGAAGGCCGCTGAAATGAGCATGCCATAAAGCCGGAGCCCGCATCACAACACCCCACTCTTTATTTTTTCTTCCACTTTCAGGATAGAGTCCAAGAAATAAGGGCAGGTCCTTCATCATGCTCGGTTGTGGGAGCATGAGGATTGTTGTAGGGTGGTTTAGGGGGTAGCCGCGACGCATACTTCGAGGTCTATGAGGTTGATGATGAGGAGTTTTTGGAGGGTGCTGGAGGAGGTCTCGGATGACCCCGACCGGGATCTAACATATTACGTGAGGGAGAGGGGTAGGCTCGTATGCGGGATTGAGCCAAGCTACACCATAATCGTTAATGATGCGAGGTGATGGGGATGTGGGTAGAGGTTTCCAAGAGGGTTGGAGTGGTCAGGCTACTATTGAAGCATATAATAGGCTGACGCGCTAGCTGCTCTCTGGTGACGCTCGCTCGCCTACGAGCTGATCCCTAATAATCTTCCCAACTTCCTCAAATCCGTGAACTAGGAAACCATAGCACTCGCTTGGGTTCTCCGGCGAGGCATATATAACCAGCAGCCTCTCGAAGTCGGCGCATATAAAGCTTAGGGGGATAAGAGCTGTGAAAGTGTTGCCTCCAAGCTCCTTTAACATCCCCTCCAGCTGATCTAGCGGGAGCTCCCTCCTCAGAACACGCGTATCGATGTAGAAGTATACTTGGATGTTTCGCTGCTTAAGACTCCTAAGCCTCTCCACGAGCTCCATCAGTACGTGTGATGGCAGATAGAAGATCCTCGCGAGAAAATCCCTCCTCGACCGCTCAACCAGATCCATTATTGCCTCATAAACCCTATCACCCCTGAACAAAATCATATTAAATCTTGGAATAGTCTTCGTCGAGGCATACATGAGCTTCAGCCTGTCAATCGCCTCCGAGACCTCGTCGAATAACCTCCTTCTTAGCGGCTCCAGTGCTCTATCGGG
>Ga0326760_1000731_pt1 | contig 16168 bp, 18 predicted proteins | sample GCREP_S_FD_207668 | JGI IMG/M metagenome (GOLD analysis project Ga0326760, IMG submission 207668) | Hot spring sediment microbial communities from Geyser Creek Basin, Yellowstone National Park, WY, United States - GCR.EP_S | ecosystem: Environmental > Aquatic > Thermal springs > Near-boiling... | reverse complement strand
TGGAGGAACCGCCTCACGGGACCGGCCCCGTCGATCTGCGCGGCGTGCTCCACCTCCTGGCTGTAGTCGAAGGCGAAGGCTGTGACCAGCCAGAGGCCGAGGGGCAGGGTGTAGACTTGGTAGGCAATTGCAAGGCCCAGCAGGTTGTTGAGAAGGTTTAGGTGCCAGAAGGCGTCGTATATGGCGACTAGTAGGGAGCTGGGCGGGAGGGCCCTCGTAAGCGCCACCAACGCCACCGAGACGAGGAGCGTCTGCCTCGAAAAGCCCAGTCTGGCCAAGGCGTAGCCCGTCGGCGCAGACAGCGCCACCGTTATGGCCACGGTGAGCAACGTTACGATGGCGCTGTTGAGCAGGCTTTGGCCGAAGCCGAGCTTCAAAGCCTCTTGGTAGCCCTCTGTGGAGGGGCTAGTCGGCGGGAACTGGGGGACACCCGGCGGCATCAGCGAGGCGAGGAAGATGACCGCCAGCGGGAACAGAGCCGTGGCCGCCGCGAGGGCCACCGCGAGGTCCGCTAGGCGCGCCATGTCCTCAGCACTAGGTAGACGTAGGGGATGGCCACCACCGACACCAAGGCCGCGATCAAGATGGAAACCGCCGCGCCCGTGCCTATGTCCAGCGGGTAGATGCCCCTCGTGTAGAGGAACACCTCCAGCGTGGTGGTGGCGTCGCCGGGGCCGCCCTTGGTGAGGAGCCACACCTTGGCGAATATCCTAAAGGCGTCTATCAGCCTGAGCATCAAGGCAGCCAAGATGGCCGTCATAGCCATGGGCAACACCACCTTGAAGGCCATGGGCAGACGCCTGGCGCCGTCTATCCTCGCCGCCCACAGAACCTCCCCTGGGATCCCCAGCATCCCCGCCAAGACGATTAACACCACGAACGGGGTCAGCTGGAGGACGTCCAGCGCAACTATGGCCCACAGCGCAGTCCCGGGGTCGCCCAGTAGGTTAGGCATGGAGAGCCCAAGCAAGGCGGCGGCGTTGGCAAACACGCCCCTTCTGAAATCCACTGCGAAGTACCAAAAAACGACGTAGGACACCACAGGTATGAGAAGAGGCACGGTAAGCAGAGGGACGGCCCACCGCCGGCCGGACATGTATATCCAGTACGCAAACAACACCCCCAAAGCCACCTCGAGAGCAACTGCAGACGCCACGAAGGTTGCGGTGACTAAGACCGACTTTTGAAAGGTGGGGTCCCCCAAGACGGCCAGGTAGTTGTCGAGACCTACGAACCTAGGCGCCTCAGCCCTAAACAAGCTGTAGTAATGCATGGAGAGGTATAGGGTGTAGAGAAGCCCAGCCACGTAGGCGGCGAGGCCGAGGAGGCCGGGCGCAACCAGGAGATACCTACTCAGCCGCATATTCCAGAAGGCGCCTGACGCCGAAGCGGATTTTTCCATCTATGCTCGGCCTCTCTGCGGTGTACAGCTTCACCAGAGACCCGCCTACCCTCGCCACCACGGCCCACCACCGGCCTCTGAACTCCACGTCGATCAGCTCGCCCACGAAGTCGCCGGCGCCCAGCTCCGCATCCTCCGGCCTAAAGGCCAGGAGCCGGTTATCCAGCGGCACCAAGTTGTAGCCCATAAACACGGCGACGTCTGGACAACAAGGCTTTTGCAGAACCTCCTGCGGCGTTCCCACCTGCAGTAGCCTCCCCCGCCGCAAGACGCCGAGGCGGTCGGCAAGCGCCATGGCCTCCTCCCGGTCGTGGGTAACCATCACCGTGGCTATCCCCAGGTCTTTTATTATGCGCCGAATCTCAGCCCTCACAGACTCCCGCAGAAGTGGGTCGATGTTGCTGTAGGGCTCGTCCATCAACAACACCTGGGGCTTCTTCACGAGTGCCCGCGCCACCGCCACCCTCTGCCTCTGGCCGCCGGAGAGCTGGGCGGGCTTTTTACTCAGCACCTCCCTTATCCCCAGTAGCTGGGCTACCTCCAGCACCGCCCGGCTGATCTCCTCCCTCGGCCGCTTCGCCATCTTAAGGGGGAAGGCGATGTTGTCAAAGGCGGTCATGTGCGGATAGAGGGCGTAGCTCTGAAACACATACCCCACGTTGCGCCTCTCCGGCGGGATGTATACGTCCTCCGAGTCGTCCACAAGCGCCCCGCCTAGATACACCTCGCCTCTGTCCGGTCTCAAAATGCCGGCAATTATGTTAAGTGACGTGCTTTTCCCCTCTCCGCTGGGGCCCAACACCACGAAATACTCCCCCTTGCCCACCTCCAGCTCAAGCCCATTCAGAACTCTCAGCCTTCCAAAAGACTTCTCCACGTTCCTCAAAACCACCGCCATGCCCCGCGGCACATGTAGCCATATAACCATTATCCATATGAAAGGCCACAGACGCCGCATACACCCGCCCTGAAGGTGTGGAGATGAGGTTGTGAAAAAGTGACAGGCCCCAGCGGGCGGGTTCGCTAGACGCCCGCGGCCTGCATATGGACAATGCTTTACTCTCCGCAACCTCCGCCCCCCATGGCTCAAAAAATAACAAGAAGACAAATGCTGTATCTAGCGGCCGGCGGCGTGGCGGCGCTCGCCGCCGGAGGAATCATATACGCGTGGCAACAGACGTCCTCCACGGCCACGCAAACCGCTACCCAAACGCAGACCGCTCCCCAGACGGCGAATCAGCCCCGGAAGCTCACCATCTTGGCGCGGTCTGCCTACCACCAGGAGATAAACAAAGCCTTGATGGATTACTACAACAGCAAGAGGCCGCCGGTGGAGTTCAACTACATAGGCAAGGGCTATTCCGACACCTACCAAGTGGCGGTGCTGGCCATGAGGAACAGATCCACAGACTACGACGTCATGTACCTCGACGAGCCTTGGCTCTACGAGTTTTACGTAAACGGCTGGCTGGAGCCCCTGGGCGACGTGGACATGTCCGGCGTCCTCCAAGGCACTGCGGATCTGGGCAGATACAAGGGGGCTGTCTATGCGATGCCCATCACCGGCAACTTCAACTTCATGTTTTACAATAAGGAGATTCTGGACAAAGTCGGCGAGTCGCCTCCCAAGAGCTGGGACGACGTCCTCAGAATTGCCGAGACAGTGAACCAGAGGCTGGCGCCGAAGAGCTACGGCTGGTCTGGCAACTACCCAGACGGAGTCGTGTCGGACGTATACGCCACTGTCCTCCTGTCGCTGGGCGGCCACTTATTCGACCCCAAGGACAGAGTGACGCCGATGTTAGACACGCCTGAGGCGGTGGAGGCGCTTAAAATCGTGCGGGACCTAGCCTCGCCCAAACGCGCCCACCCCAAAACCACCAGCTGGTCGTCCCTCACAGAGTACAGCGACGCCATCCTCAACGGCGAGGTGGCCATGGGCGCCGTCTGGAACGGCTGGGTCAAAGACGTGGACAACCCCAACCGCAGCAAGGTGGTGGGGCAGATATACTTCATGCCCATGCCCGGCAAGAGGCGGGTGAGCCAGACCGGCGTGTGGTACTACACGGTGCCGGTTTACAGCAGGAACAAGGAGCTGGCGAAGGACTACATAAAGGTGGCCACCTCTTACGAGGCGCAGAAATACGCCCACCTCAATGCCGGCCTCCCCCCGACGCGGATAAACGTATATGAAGACCCAGAGGTGCAACAGAAGAGCAGACTCGCCAAGATGTTTGCAGAACTCGCCAAGGTTGGCATGCCCGCGAGGACAAGCCCAATATACATGAAGCTGGAGTCAGACCTCAACACCACAGTCAACAAGGTCGTGCTGGGCCAGCTGACGCCGGAGGCAGCCGCGGCCCAGATGCAGAAGTTATTGATGGAGGAGAGCAAAAAAGCCGGGTTGCTGTAATTGCATCTACCAAACCGCCGACTTTCCCATCTTTTTGCCTAATGTCTTAACGGGGATAGGCTGTGTGGGCTAACGAGGCGGTGGCAATGGACAAGCCTAGAGGAGCCTGCTCCGCGTCTATCACATCGCCTCTAGACGCGGCCGTGTTGGCGGCGCGTCTGCCTGCGGTGGGGCTTTACGTCTTTCGACGGCTACGTCTCGGTGTGGGGGAGGTGTGGGAGTTTTGTAGGGGGGATTTGTTTTGAGTCTCGTACATCGCCATGTCTAGGTAGACCTCGGCGGCGTTCTCCAGGTAATCTAGTGTCCTTACGGCGTGTATGGACTGGTGTTCTTGGCGGGTCTGTTGCATGGCGGCGAACCGCCTCGATGCCATGGTGGAGAGGTACTGGGCTACGGCGGCTGTCTGCCGGTTTTGATGTATCTTGTGCAACCCCTGGGCGGCTTCCCACAAAAGGGCCCAAAGGGCCTGCGGCGGGCTCTCGGCGTAGAGCTCTCTCACGTGGTCCACGGCTCTTTCGTAGAAGCGGGCTAGCTGTATGTAGAAGGTGCATTTGGGGGTGGGGGTCTTGGTGCAGAGGCGGTTTATGGTGAGCCTGAGGACGTCTGTCTCGTCGTCTGCAGCATGGACGGTGGCTCGGGTGGCGGTGCCCTTGGCGAGGCCCTCCAGCAGGTACACAAGCGCCGACAGCATCCGCCCCACCACCTCCTCCTTGTCCATAAACCTGTCCACGTAACGAATTCTGTAGACGCCGCCAGCCTTCTCCACCACGGCGCCCACCTTTCCAGCCGCCTCAACCACCGCCTCACCGGCCGCCGCCAGCTCAAGCTCGTCAAGCCCAACAGCGTACCCAGCCACGACGACCTGCGGAAGCCCCACGTCCGCCGTTGACCTGCGGAGAGCCACAGGAGACACGCCCACGAAGTCGCCCTCCCAAAAGACCACAACCTCCTCAGAGACAAAGGAAGAGGCGACGCGCTTCGGCAAATAGACGAGGTAAGACCCCCTAAGCCTCACGAGCTTCCTGACCTCCATAAGAAATACGGCATCTATAAATTAGTTGATGCCAAATCACACACATGCAGACCTATACGCAAGTAATTGATAGCCCAACGTGGGCACTTCGAGAGTCCCGCCGTCGAGGACCTAGCCTTTGATGTATATAACCACTTTTCAACTCCTCCTGGTAGAGGCGGCTTGGTGCCGGACGCCGAGTCGCTTGTGGAGATGCGGCATGTCAAACAGCTCAAATACGTCCCCTTCTTCGCCGCCTTGGGCCGCCCATGGATCCCACATAGACGGTCTTAACGCCGCGTCTCGCCAACGCGGCGTCTAGATGGAGTCGTGGCTATCCACGAAGTGGAGCCCCGCGGTTTATACCACTCGGATAAGCACACCTTTCCCTCGATCACGAACCCCACGCCTCGATCATCACGATGGGGTCGTCAGCCCTCGCCTAGACGGAGATGGCGCGGGACTCCGCGTATAGCCGATACTACCTGCAGACTCCGCCTCGCTTTATGAGAACCGCGGATAGAGGGCCCGACTCTACCTGAATCCCAGACGCCGAAGGCAGGCTATACCTGCAGACAGCCAGCGGGCGCAAGGCACTGAGGCTGGGTAAATAGGTCTCGCCACAGTGCGGAATACCATATGGGCTGAGTGGTGGCAACCCGAGAGTCCCGTCACTATATCGTTGCCCACTACGGCGGCTGGGATGGGCCTCCCCGGCCTCACCTCAACGCTGTGAGAGAGCATTTAGACAGCATCTCCAGCAACCCGTGGCTCAACGACGCCAGCCGGCAAGCCGCTTAACGCCGCATCACGTCGGCATCATCTCGGCGCTTGGACACCCGCCGACCTCCACCTCAAATCTGTAGCTGCACCACCGCGGGAGAGCGAGTTACAACAGATGCCGAGGAGAAGGTCAGGGCTGACGGCAAGCTTTTATACGAAAAAATTTTTGTGTTTCATGGAAAATAGAAATTCGATAGCCATGGTTTTTTATCTTGCTGGCGGCGTTGTGAGGGGCTTGGCAAGGCTTCAGTACGTGGTTTATCTATTGCAGAAGGAGGTAGGTCTCGGCGGCTTCTGGTTTGAGCCGCGGAGGTTTGGGCCTTGGAGCATTGAGCTCGAAGGAGCTTTGGCTACACTGGAGCGGGAGGGCCTCCTATCGGTTAAGTTAGAGGAGCCGGGACCTGCAGATGCCCTCGGCGAAAGGCCGCTGAGGGTATACGTCGCCTCTCAAGCGCTAGTCGAGAGGGGTGAAGAGGAGTTCAAAAAACTTGTTAAGAGAGATCAGTTTAAGGCCAATTTGGCAAGGCGCTTAGTCGCCATAGGTGTCGCGATTCCGCTGTCTCGTTTACTCGCATATATTTACTTAAAATACCCCGAGGCTGTACCGCACGCCGAAAAAGAGAAGGTATACTTATGGAGACGGCTATATGGGATTGTCGCTTATCGTTAAGCAGATTTGGTCAAATAGACAACGTTGCAGAGGCTCTCGAAAATAAGCTTAACTCTGACCTCCTCCCCGCCCTAAAGGGCGGGGGTTTCCCTTTGGGCAGGTCATCGGCGCCCTCGCCCGGCCTTCAACAGCCCCTCGGGCCGGGGTCATGGAGCTACCCGGGCCAGCACCGCGGGTCACCCGCCTCCAGCAGGGGGCCTAACCGTAGAAACGCCTATCTTTAAAAACTGTCCTCCATCCCCGCCCTAAAGGGCGAGGCTTTCGCCTATTGTAATAATACCACGCATGGCTAAATCTGCCAGCACGTTGCTGGCGTGCGCCGGGGATGTGATATATATGACTCCAATGGCAGAGCTAGGCCCCGTAGATCCACAAGTCCCTGTATCTGGTACCCTATGGGTTTCTGCCAAGTCCATTGGCGACTCTCTTAGGATGGTTCTTGAAAACGATTGAAGTTCTTCAAAGCAAAAACCAGCCGGTGAGATACAGGACATGTTGATAAGAGCTGCGCTGCCGCAAATGCCTATGAACGCCGTGAGTCACTACGACAGTCTCTTAGCTCATGTTGAAGAGCTTCTAGAAGATCTGCTCAGCAGAAGAATGATAAAAGATAAGCAGATTGTGTCATCGGTTGCGCAGACACTTACGAGCGGCTATAAATATCATGGGAGGGTCATTCACCTTGACGAGGCCAATAAGATTGGTCTTAAGGTAGAAAGTCTTAACGGTGAGTACCTAGCCGCAGTTTATGCTGTGTACAACAAGTTGAGGGGCCTCTTCACTTTTATAGACAAATTACTTACACCCATATCGGATATATTATGGATAATATCAGTAAGTTCATATAATTTAAACCATGGATTGGTATATGTACCAGAAATACCTATGGCGGACTATTTGACAGCCCCCAGTAGTGCCACCTCTACCTCGTCGCCTTCGTCTTAGCCCCTAGTTCTCCAGTATTGTCAACAGTCCGTGCCCTTTGTAAGGGATGGCGAGTTGCCGCAACCGACAGCCGCCAGAGACTCCCGCGTAGAGCACCCAGTCCCGCCTGTAGACCCTCACACATACGAGACATCTAACGCATAGACGCGACGGCTTGCCTCGTCAACGCCGTCCTCACGACTGGGGGCCCTCCCCGGCGCCCACCGTCTTGAAGATAGCCAGCTTAGCAAAGGTATTGAAATCCCAGAGGAAGACAACTTCGCAACGGCTCCTCACCTGGCCACATCGAGATGAGACCCCTGTTCGTTACGGCAGATCTGCCCCGTGCTTCAAGATAAGTCTCATAGGTCTGCTAGCTCATTTCAACGACCCGGCAGCGCCGAATTGACAAACATAATCATCGCTAGCTATTGGCATTCACCGCGGCTGCTCTCCTACAGGAGGAGAAGGCCTCGCCCCCTAGGGCTGGGTAAGGTCTTGTCGATAACTGTAAAGCGGATCAGTCTCGTCACGCCGCCTATGAAGCTTGTGAGGCCGCTAGTGATGCCATGAATTGCTATTGGGTTCACCCTGGCCTTGATCAAGCCGTATAGGTATGCGGATACACGCGCCGGCCACGATGTCTATGACGGACGTGTAGGGCCAAGCCCAGCCGAACAACAGCGATGATAAAATCCCCGTCGACAAGAACGCTATAGCATGTTGCCCATCATTACGGTCTCAACATCCACATGCCCCCGCCTACCTCTGAAAAATTGCGCATGAAGTTTGGGGTTTAATCGACACACTGTAGAGATTTGGGCGTCTTAATCCCGTGCCTAATCGCGCACATGGCCAGCACGAAGTCCTCAGCCGCGGACCCAAGCATAAAAGACCACAGCTATTTCAGCACGCCGCCGCTGATAATAAGCAACTCGCCGTGAAGACCATAGCTAGTTTCTTTCTCTGGCTCTCTTTTCAGCGTGCCGGAGCTTGGGTTGTCTAGTTGCGTGTTTTTTAGGTGCGGCGCCTACTTCTGCATATACCGTTGCGTTTTGAATGGGGCGCAGGTGGCTGTGAAGGTGCCTGTGCAGTATAGGGCGGACTTCGAGAGGGGCGCCCCGCCCCACCTCACCCAGGCGCCTCCCGCAGTCCTCAAGGAAATCGACACGGTCAAGGCGTTAAGCCACAGAAATGTGCTTCGGCTGGTGGCGGCTTGGCCAGAATACGGCGTTTTGGCGTATGAATGGGGCGACGGGGGGTCTCTGAGGGATCAGAAACTCTCCAAAGGGGACGTCTTGAAGGCGCTCGTGCATGTGGCTTGGGGTCTGCGCTACCTCCACAGCCGTGGGGTGGTATACGGCGACTTGAAGCCGGAGAATGTAATCGTGGTGGGGGGCGTATGCAAAATTGCAGATTTGGCGTCTGTGAGGCGTCTTCTCTCGCGGATCTCCGGCGGTAGGGCGGGGGTCTGCACGTCGGGCTTCTGCGCGCCGGAGCAGAGGGATCTGCGGCTGGGGGCTGAGGCTAGGGGTAGGGGGTTTGAGGATAGGGTGGACGTGTATCAGCTGGCTAACCTCGTCCTCGACTTGATAGGCGCCGAGACCGTAGACGGCTCAGAATGGAGCCGGGAGAAGGTAGAGAAAGCGGCGAGAGAAGCCGAGGCGGTAGGCCTTTCCGACTTCGTTAAAAACGCACTGGAGCTTGAGCCTTGGAAAAGACCAAACGCCGAAGAGGCCGCCAAGAGGATAGCGGCAGAGTGGAAGAAGAGATACAGCTAGCAACGGCAACCGAGCTCCTCTCTCAGTTTATTGATTCGGTGGCGCATGGACGTTATTTTGGATAAGGCATCGCCTGGCAGATCTCCCCGCCTCAGGTGGGGTAGCAGAAGCTCTATGTAGTCTCTGATGTTTATCAGTTCCTTCACGACGTCTGGCCTCGCCGTCATGGTCTCAAGCGCCTCGACATGTCCCTTAAAGATGTAGAAAAGCCTTTCGAGATCTTCAAGTTCTTTTGCCGTCATCACGCGGCCCTCCCTCACAAAATCGTAGACCTGGTTGATAATACGCCAAGCCTCACAACAAGCCTCACAGACGGCGTCCGACAGAGATCGCACGGGTGTTGCGCCCGGCCGAGACGGCTCTCCTCCCCGCCTCAGCCACTCCTCGATGAGGGAGGCAACCTCGCGATGGCCCCTCTCTTCGGCTAGGTCGAGAGGAGTCTTCCCGTCCCTGTTCCTTATAGATGGATCAGCCCCATGCTCCAGAAGAAGCCTCACAACGTCGACATGGCCCTTAAACGCCGCGTCGTGTAGCGGTGTCCGGCCGTTTTTGTCTTGGGCGTTTGGATCGGCGCCGTGCCTTAGGAGAAGTCTCGCAACTTCGGCACAGCCCTCAGACGCCGCAAAGTGTAGCGGCGTGTTGTCGTCTTTATCTTTGATGTTCGGATCTGTGCCCTCTTCCAACAGCTTTTTTATGCGCTCCGCTTTGCAGAGAAGGGCGTGAAAATGGGGAAGCATAAAATTTTTCGCGTTTTTATTTTTTGAGCCGCCGCGCCGTATGTTAGGGCGCCTCGCCGGGCGGTTGGCATGTTAAGATTTTTATGGGGTTTGAGAGTGGGTTTGGCATGGGTGGGGCGGAGGTGAGGCTTGTGTTGACTCCGCATATGGATGCTGAGGTGATCGGCATGGGTGGGACCATCGCTTTGCTCTCTAGGGCTGGTTACGACGTCGTGGTGGTTTACCTGACTGACGGCGCTGGCGCGTTTGAGGGGCATGTGCCTGAGGGCGAGGAGAGGGCCAGGTATTCCGACATCCGCAAGGAGGAGGCGAGGAGGGCCTTGGGGATTTTGGGGGTCCGCAGGCCGCCGGTTTTTCTCGACTTCCTGGATTCTAGGCTTGACGAGTTTGTCCCGCGGGCCGTGGATAAGGTGGTGGAGCTGATCCTGGAGTACGGCGCCAAGGTGATATATGCGCCGCATCCGGACGAATACCATCCGGACCACAGGGCAACGAACAAGGTAGCTAGGCTGGCCGCGTGGAAGGCGACGTATCTGCGTGGTCGCTGGATAGAGCATCTGTATGAATACGAGGTGTGGCCGCCTATGCGGAGCTTCACTGACGTGGTTAACATCACGGACTACGTAGAGCTGAAGCGGAGAGCTCTTGAGGTCTACGCAAAGGGTAGCATGAGGCATTTAAGGCCCGACGCCCTTCTGGCGTTGAACAAGTATAGGGCATTCTGGACGGACATACATGGATACGCCGAGGTGTTTAACGATGTCAACCTCTGGGTCTTGAGGAAGGAGCCCCCTGTCTGAGCGGCTCATCAGTTTTTCAGCCCCTAATGGAACCTGGGCGTCTAGCCCCCGGCCCAGGTGACGCTGGAGGCGGCGGTGCTTGATGCGATGAGTGCGGGGCGGCCTATGCCGCGGCACGGCGGGCCGCTTAACTTTATTATCAATCTCCACCAGCCCTGTGGATCTGCTGGCGGCTAGGCCCCTGCGGTGGAAAGCGCCGTTGCCCCGTCGGCTGGGCCCGACGGATCTATCATCTCTCAGATTCGTTGGGGCAGTGCGAGATGCGGCGTTTCGACGGAGGTCGGCGCGACGTCAACCTCATCTGGGACGGGCTGTGGAGGAGCTACGTGGCTGAGGGCGACGAGGGAAGGGAGGTGGCGGTTGTGGGCTTCAACATCGGGAGCCGCGACGGCGCGAGATCGTCCTGCACGTCTACGGCGAGGTGTTCATGAGGAGGGTGTTCATAGGCGCCTTTGTGAGGCTTCCTCCTCTGGGGAGGCGGCTGGGCAGGAGCGACGGCCCTGCCGACAGGGCTTGACTCGACCAAGGCCTTCGCTGTCTCTAGGTACTCCTCCTCGTCTGGCAGGTCTCCGTACCGTAGGCAACAGAGCCCGGCGGCGCCGCCGTATATGTCGCATGTCTCTGGCTCGGGCCTAGGCCCCAGCGGCGGCGCTGGACAGCACTCCGCGCCGTCTACCCTGCGCCTTTGGGCTGATGTAGCCGACGCCGGCCCGCGGGCCTCTAGGAGGAGAGCCACGGCGGTATTGCCGCCTGGCCCGAGGAGAGTCTGTCGAGAATCGGCGCAGTATCTGCAGTTCTCCAGGTGGTGGGCTTAACCAGCAACGTCTATACGGCGGCTCTATCCATGGGCTACCCTCAGCAGAGACGCCACGAGCATGTTGACCGCGGGGCGTGGGGGGAGCTCGACCGATCTGGCGGCGAGTCTTCTGGACGGCGCTGACGTCGGCCCTGAGGCTTAGATCTGCCAGCGTCATGCCCCGCGTCGAGAGAGTCAGCTCGAGGTGGGCGTAGGACGCTTGGGCGCCCATAAGGCCCAGTCTGAGCACCGAGTCCTCCAGTCTCCCCCCACATGACGCTGTATTTCTCCCGAGCGGTCTACCTGGCGTCGGAGGGCTTGAGGCCTGCCGGGGCCGTGAAGGCAGTGGCGGTGGGGCAGGCGCATGAGGGGTCTGCGGTAGGAGCTGGAGCCCCACGGCCTTCGGCCCTTTGCGGAGTCGTGCCGACTCAAGACCTTCCTCGAATATCATGTTGAGGCCTTCGTCCAAGGCGTAGTGGAGCACGTCGGAGGAGGTGAAGGGAGGATCCCCGTTCGGCATTTCTCTCCTTAACATGTTAGTAAAATTTTAAGGAAGAAATACGGCAGTGGCGGCGTTGTGGACGTTGGGCACGTTAACTGTGTTGGCAGGTGGTTTGAGTGCTAAAGTTACTACTGTGGCACAGCCAAAGGCGTTATTCTGTGCATGTTTAGCTTCCGCATATGTTGCGGCGCAATCAATAAGCGGATCCGCTGTATCTACTTGTGGTGTGTTGTGCGCCGACCTGGGATCTGATGTCGCCTCGAAGGATGTGTGGCAAAGGCAACATGGAGGACAGCGGTTGAGCATGTGGCTGGGAAGGCGGGGGCTTAACGCGTTGAGGCTTGCCAGATGTGCCGGTTTCTGGGCTGAGCCGGTTGGATTTGCTATTACCAATTTCAATCAACCAGCTCAAGTAACTATTACGCGCAATGTTTTTATAGTTGACTGGAGGCATTCTTATGGCCGATGCCTCCAGCGTTGCTTACGATGCGTTGAAGATGGCGGTGGAGCATGTTTTGGGCAAAATCCGGGAGGGTAAGAAGCTATCCACCGAAGACGTCCTCATCCTCTACCTCGGCACCATAGTAGGCGACTTGAGAGAAATAAGAACCGACATAGCAAGACTAGACCACAGAATCGACGAAACAAACAAGAGGATAGACGAAGTTAACAAGAGGATAGACCAGACAAACCAACGCATAGACGAAGTTGCGAAGTCGCTCTCAGCGAGAATCGACGAAACAAACAAGAGGATTGATGAAGTTAACAAGAGGATTGACGATTTGGCGAGGAGCCTTTCCGCCAGAATTGACGAGACAAACAAAAGGATTGACGAGGTTAACAAAAGGATTGATGACTTGGCTAAGAGAGTTGACGAGTTGGCTAAGAGGATTGACGCCGTCCAGACCACCCTTCTGGAGATCCAGAAGCTACTGCTGGAGCTCGTCAAGACGCGGCAGTCGGCTCCTTGAGGAAATACGCGGAGCGGCCCGCCTCTCTGACCGCCTCCTATATTGACAACTGCGTCTCTATGCGGGTTTCCTCCTTGTTGCATATGTATTTGTCTAGGAGGACGTATTCCGGCTCGCTGGGTGCGTTTAGCTCCGCGTCGCCTACTATCCGCCGGCCGGCGACTACGCTGTAGGTCGATAGTCTGTGGCGGCGATTCTCCGGCCTTTCCACACAACGGCGCCGGGGACGTAGTAGACGAGGCCCTTGGCCGCGGAGAGGGGCTCGGCGCCTTCTGACCCCTCCACCGCGTAGGTGGCGAGATATCTCCCGTCTAATAAAGACCAATACTATGTCGACTCCTCGCCCATCTCGACATCTCCCAGATGGTCCAGCATGTCCACGTGGAAGCTTACGCCCCAGCAACAAGAAGGAGTAGACATATAGGGCGGGCATAGATACAGACCAAACCCACAGGGTCCCCACGAAGAGGGCGTATGTGGCGGGCGTCGCGGGGACGAAGATCCAGAACCAGTCGAGTACCCTTAGAAAAAATCTAGAAAAAAAAGGTACACCTCCTGCGGAGCGCAAGACCAGCCACCACAGCCAGCAATGCCACCAACACGCCTATAACCGCCCAGGCAAGCGTCGTCTCCACGATATACGTCTGTGTAACCGTCGTAGCGGGGGTCTGCGTGGCGGCCACGGTGGTCGGTGTCATTACCTGGGGGAAGTCTGACGCGGTTTTGGCGGGGCTTTCCTTATCGGCGTCGAATCTTCAGTACGTTGAGATACATGTCCCTTGTTGCCATGCACACGGCGCTTTATATGTCGATTTCCTTGAGGACGACGAGCGAAATCATAACGGCTGTTCTCCGCCAGCTTTACTCTGATACTTCTTAGATACGTAGCCGAGTTTAGAGCTTATCGGAGGGAGGGGGTTTCACTGCCAGCGGCGCTTGAGCATATAGAAAACGGCGCAAAAGCCACCGGAGGTCTCACACGTAGCTTCGTCTTCACTACCATCGTGTTTACGTTCATACTCTACACTTTACATAGCTGATACATTTAACCTCTCCGACTTCGCCGCGGCTGTGGCTGGCGGCTCTGCCTTGGTGTTTGCTTTGGTGCTTCGGCGGGCTCTCGGCGTATTTACGCGCCGGCTCTTTGGCGTAGATGTCGGCGACTTCCTCTTCTCCTCCTTCATCGCCGGCGCCGTCGTTCATCCGTTGCTGGGCGTGGTTGCGTCGTTTCTCTTCTCCTGGGCCATGTTAGGCAAGGCGAGAGACGCCGCGGCGGCCGTCGCCGCTCTTTCCCTATTCGCAGTGTTGCTCCCGGGGCTGATGTGGACTTCGGCATTGTTGCTTTGATCGCTTTGAACAACTGTTTTCGGCTTTTTCGAGGTTCTTCCGCGCTCCGCCGCGGTGTTGGTTGCCGTCTGCACGCGTTGGAGCGCGGCGCGGTGTCTGAGGCGTTGAACATCGGTGAGCCGCCTGCGTCTGGGCGCTCCGCTGGCCTATCCCGGCGCTGGGGCTGGCGGTCGGGCGCATTCAGAGTACTTGATGAAGGCTAGTCCGGCGTTCACCGTGAGGTACATCAAGGGCTGTTCGATGGGGATGTAGCCCATGATGAATACTACATGCAGGCCGTAGAGCCATAGAACCGCGGTCAGCGTAGCGACGACTGCTAAAGCCGCGGCGAAGCCTCTGCGGCAGCCGCCGAGCCTATACGCCGAGCTCCAAGCCCCGTAGACCGCCAGCTGTATGAAAAACGCCGTAAAAGGCGCCGACACTAAGAAGAACCGCCACGACGCCTCAACGGATCGATCCAAGAGGACCGGCGCCCCGATTGACTGCGTACGTCTCAATATCTCCTCGGCGAGGGCCTGCCGCAACGCGGCTTCGTTCAGCAGAACATCAGCGAAGGTCCAAACCGCCATAAACAAAGCGCTGAGAAGCCACCTCATGGCTTAAGCTTAAGGATATCTATCTGCATCGAGGCCTCCAGCGGGATCCGCGCCGTGAGGATCAAGGCGGCGTTCTTCGCCCTCCGCAACAGCTCCCGGTGGACCTCAGCCGCCTTCTCGGGGGCGACGCTGACATATGGGTCGTCCAAGACGGCGAGACCCACCTTAGGCAGGACGGCCATCGCCGCGGCCAGCTGGACGAGGCGCCTCATGCCCTGGGACATCTTGCCCAGCGGAAGCCGACCGGGCACCCCCACCACATCTAGAAGATCCCGGGCCGAATCGGCGACGCCGTAGAACGACGCCAGCGCCTCCACGTAGTCGACGGCCTTAACCCTCTCTGGCACCTCAATTGCCTCGGAGAGGTAGAATATGCGGCTCCTGGCCTTGTGAGTAGGCACACCGTCCAACAGCACAGACCCGCCGAGGGGCCTAAGCAAGGAGACGACGGTCTTGGCCAACGTGGTCTTCCCCACTCCGTTTGGCCCAAAAAACGCAGCTGACTCCCCACCGCCCAGCCTCAAGTCCAGAGGCCTAATCAACGGCTTGTCGTACCCCACCACCAGACCCCTAATCTCCAACATATCTAAGCAAAGTAAGAACAGAGGCAATAAAAATAATTGTGGAAAACATCGAGGCGAGAAACCACGTAGCGACGCCTACAAATGCGGCGATGCCCGCGATGAGCGCCAGGCGCGGCCGCCTGGGCCTTCCCCGCGGCTCTAAAACCACGTAGCCGCCTTCAAGCTTCAACTCGACTTCAGACCCCAGCAGAACGTACTGCGTCGCCTCGTGTAGGTATATGAATACAACAGGCGCCAGCCACGTCTCAACAGCCAACTTACAGTAGAAGGGACATTTCGTCACGCCGCACGTAAACAGCACGACGGGCCCCAACGCGAGGTATATCTTAGATAGGGCGCTCCTCAGCACCAGCCGAGTGAGAGCAACGAGAAATGATGTTGTTCTATTAGGAGGTACTAAGTACATGGCGGATTCTCTCTGCAAGCCAGGGGAGCGCCGGGAGTAGGGCCGCCGCGGCGAGCGCCCACGGCGATCTGTAGAGGAAACTTATTACAAATAGGCCGACTAACAGGAGGGTTGCGTCTTCGTTTTTGAAGAGGTTGAACTTAAAAGACCACAACAAGGCGGCTAGAAGGACGAGAAACGTCATGTGGCTCAAGACGTCGCACGTGGCGAAGAGACAGACCGGCGAGGTGACCGCCAGGAGCCAGGCAAGGGTGAGCAGAGGCTTGGCGGAGAGGCGCCGGCGGAGAAAGTGGTAGACGCGGAGGTAGCTGTCTAGATAGGTGTCTAGAGCCGCGCCCAGCACAACGCCGTAAGACGCCGCAAGAAACACCGACACCCCCAGAAGATGTGTTGCCGTTAGAAGACACGTGTCGTGTAGGGCCATGGTGGCCAGGCCGTGTATCT
>Ga0326760_1000729_pt1 | contig 16182 bp, 17 predicted proteins | sample GCREP_S_FD_207668 | JGI IMG/M metagenome (GOLD analysis project Ga0326760, IMG submission 207668) | Hot spring sediment microbial communities from Geyser Creek Basin, Yellowstone National Park, WY, United States - GCR.EP_S | ecosystem: Environmental > Aquatic > Thermal springs > Near-boiling... | reverse complement strand
GATGCCAATGCAGCTTACACCCTAGCCCACGTGAGCGTGTTTAAGGAGCTAGACAACTACAGCTTACTAATGGTGGAACAGCCCCTGAGTCACGAAGATCTGCACGACCATGCAGAGCTACAGAGGCAAATAAAGACACCCATATGCCTAGATGAAAGCATTAAGAGCATTCACGACGTTAAAGCAGCTCTAAGGCTCAGTAGCTGTAGAGTTATTAACGTTAAGCCGGCTCGCGTTGGAGGACTACACGAGTCTAAGCAAATTCACGACTACACAATGAGCAGAGGTTTTCCGATATGGATAGGGGGAATGCTTGAAACAGGCATTGGGCGAGGACACCTAGTAGCCATAGCAACTCTACCAAACGTTAAGTACCCCTGTGACATAAGTGGAAGTAACAGGTACTGGGAAGAAGACATAGTGGAGCCCCCATGGACTGTAAAAAGAGATGGAACAATAAGAGTACCTGAAAAACCGGGAATAGGCGTTGAAGTAATTGAAGAAAGGCTAGGCAAATACGTGAAGAACAAAATAGAGTTCAAAAGAACCATGTAGCACAACTCACTTACTGACAAGGGCACTGCCAAACATCTTCATACTTGCGCTTTAGTACCGTTTCACTAGTGCTACTACCAGCAACTGGCAGTACTGCCAGTGCTTTTGATCTAGTCTCTAAGTTGTGTAAGGCTCTCAGCTAGGGCATGGAGTAAGGGGCTTTGGTTGGTGTAGTGAGAAGGGCTTTAGGGGTGTTGATGAGAACTTTATCGAGTTGCTCAAGAATATTGTGAGAGTAGGTTTCGCAGAGAAGAGGGGAGGGCTACTCAGCTCTAGAGCTTTAGCACTCAAAAAGTAGTAGAGAAGCGGCATGTGGGCTGAATCCCTCTGAAAAGCAGCAGAGCTTTTGCGATGTGTAGAGCAAGGTTTAAAATATGAGTTGAAGAACTCGTTTCTTAAGAGAGGTGCTCTTGAGTGATTAGTGTGTTTAAAAGAAGTTTTGGCTCGATTTTTGTAGCTCTTGTGCTAGTGCTATTGGGATGCAGTATTGTTGCTGCTCTTCAGGGCATTAGCATTGGTATGCTAGTCTCTCTCAATCTTGCTGTACTGGGTTCTGTGGTTATGTGTAGAGGGCTTGCTGAGGAGAATGCTGGTGAGAGGAAGTTTTATACTGCGTGGGGCTTAGTGTTCTACTCTTTTGCTATAGCTGTAGCCATGTCTATGCTCTTCTCAATGCTAATTGGGTTTGCTGCACTCCTTGTGTGTCTGGGTCTGGTAGTGCTTTTTGTAGCACTACGCTAGGAAAATTTTTATACTCTAACAGCTACACAGCATACTTGTGTAGAGCTATGGTTAGGCGCTCAGCGGCTTTAGAAAAGCTTCTCAACATTTTACCCGGGTTTAGGGGGTACAGAAAGAAGGAGTACATTAGAGAGGATGACAGGCTTATCAGGGAGTATATTGTTAAAATTCTTAGTGAGGCTGCCAGGGATCTTGAGGAGGCTATTGCAAACCTGGCTGAGTATGACTTTAAAACAGCTGAAATCTACGACAATATCCTAAGGGATTTGAGGACTGTAGCAGACAAAATTAGGTGGGCTGAGCACGGTTACACACCTCACTACAACATTGTTAAGATCAAGGAAGAGGATTTGGAGAAGATTAGGGAGATTGATGGAGGTCTTGTTGATGACGCTGAGAAGATAAGGAGCTTTGTAAGTGATTTGAAGAGAGATACTGTGCTCAAGAACCCTGTTAGAGATAGAGCACCCCAGCTAGCTCAGCTTATAAGCGATTTGAGGAGCCAGCTCATTGAGAGAGAAAAGATTGTGAGAGGCTGGGTTCAGTAATTTTCATTACAATTTATTAATGTGCAACGCCAGTTACAGTGCCTTAGAGGTGTGTATAAGTGGTTGCAAACATTTTTGGGAAAATGGTTGGTAAAGCTGGTAGCAAGGTGAGCGGCTTTAAGCCAAAACTCATTGAGTGGAAAGATGCGACACCAAACGACATTGTGTGGAGGTATCCGGAAGAGGTAATACCATGGGGCTCAACAGTAGTTGTCAAGGAGTGGGAGAGAGCGGTCTTCTACAGGGATGGGAAGGTCTACGGGCTCCTCGGACCAGGGAGGCACGTTCTAGACACTCAAAACGTCCCGTTTCTCCAAGGTCTTGTCGAGGGTGTTTATGGGGAGAGCATTTTTAGAGCAATAGTCATCTTTGTCAATGTCAATAGGCTTCAGGGTAAGTTTGGTGGTAAAAGCCAGACTGTGGAACTAATCCCAGTCTCTTTCCACGGCGTGTACTACTACAGGGTTGCAGACCCTGTTCTCTTTGTGAATAAAGTCGTTGGGCCTGACTCTAGGTTTACTAGAGAAGAACTTGATGACTATATAAGGGGCTATTTCCTGACCAAGCTAATGGCGTTCATAAGTAGCTCTAGTATTAGAGATCTCTACATGAGGGCTGAGGAGGCTGGTAAGAGGGCTTTGATGGTCTTGAGGAAGGCTTTTGACGAAATTGGGCTTACACTTGAGGACATACAGTTTGAAGGTATAGACGTGCCTCCAGAGTACAGAGAGAGGATGTTCTGGCTTACGCAGGGCACTACAGCAGCTTACCTAGTTCAGCAAGAAACAGCGAGAAAGTTTGCAGAAGCTATTGAGAAGACTCAGGCTGGGGGAGCAGCAATTGGGGCAGGGGTAGTCGCAATACCGTGGGCACTACAGCCCCCACCACCACAAGCACAGCAACCACCACAGCCAGCTGCAGCAGGTGTTGCAGCACCTACTCAGTACGTCGCTAGGTGCCCGTACTGCGGTGGCTCACCCATACCAACAAATGCTAGGTTCTGTCCCTACTGCGGTAAGCAGCTCAAGTGGTGCCCTAGTGGGCATGTGGCTCCTGCTGAAGCCAATTTCTGTCCCATTTGCGGAGCTAAGCTAGGGTAGAGGTTCTGTAGATGTCTAGCGAGGCTTTTAGGTGTGTAAACTGTGGAGCACCTCTAGACGTCTCTCCAGACACTATTGCTGTTGTGTGTAATTACTGTGGCTACCTGAACTGGGTTAGAGCAGACCTTAAGGAAGAGGTGCTTGTTGTCAAGCCTTTAGATGAGAGAGAGCTCTTGAAGAGGTTACAAGAGTTTGCATCTAGAAAACGCCTCGCAGATGTTCTCAAAGAAGAAAACATTGTCAGTAAAACATTTGTTGCAGTGCCTTACTACTTTGTTGATGTAGCGGCAGAAGCTGATTACAGTGGCAAGGTATCTGTCCAAGTGAGGAAGTGTAGGAGGGAAAAGGATAGGGAAACGTGCTGGACAGAGTCACGAAGCGTTTTTGTTAAAGGAGTTTACGGTCCCTACGAAAATAGAATACCTGTTATTGCTAGGAGAGGCACTGAAGCAGTGTCTGTAAAAGCTTTAGTGAGTAAGTATATGGGGGGTAAAGCAGAGGCTCTGCCAATAGAGAGTGTAGGGCTTAGCAAAAGCTTTTGGAGGGGTGTGCTATCTATAGAAGTCGACAAGAAGGTCGCCATGGACATAGCGCTCAACATCCACTTAAACAAGCTGAGGGAGGTTGTGACAAGCGAGATTAAGAGAGAAGCTGAGAGAACTGCTAGGAGATGGGGTGAAACTGTTGTTGGATCCACAATTATTTGGAAGAGGATAACTCCAAAGAACATTAGGGCAACTACATCAAAACCCGTCCTGCTTCCCATGTACATAGCTTCCTACAGGTATGGCAACGAGCTCTACAGAGCTATTCTGTGCGGCTGGGATGGGGATGTAATAGTACTTGAAAAGCCTGTGAAAGCCTGTGAAAGAGCTTTATGGACTGCCTTAGCAGCTTTATCAGCAGGGATTCTAGGGGGTGTAGGTATTGCTACAGTAAAAGCGTACATAGGCTTTCTGCTCATTATCCTGGGGTTTGCAGCTTCGTGGTACTGCATGAGGAAAGCACTAGCTCCAGTAAAAGCGAAGATTTTTGGCACTAGTGCCCTAGGGTCTGTTGAGAGAGGGTTTGAGAAAACTCTTTCACTCACTAGGTGGTGGACATGAGCGAAGGTGTGGCTAGGTTCACGTGCCCATTTTGCGGAGCTGGGTTTGCAGTTCCTAAAACATTTGTGTACGCTACGTGCCCATACTGCGGTACAACATTTAGAGTTGATAAGCCTGAGGCTCAAGTAGAGCACTACCTCTTTTCAGTAAACTTCGATAAGAATGCTGCCTACAAGCTTGTGAAGGACTTTACATTGCTACAGGTTGGAGTTGCTGAAGACTTTGAGCACTCAACAGAGTTTGTCTCTGCATATCAGTACTTTGTGCCTCTGTACATATTTGAAGTCAGCGTTAAGGCTCTTTGCAAAGGCGAGAAGGTTGAGGCTGGTGAGGAGAAGGTTGAGATAGATGTTCACGGAGGCGAGGAAACAGCCTATGTAATCACTCCAGCTACCCACGCTCTGCCAGCTGGCATTCCACAGGGCTACAGCTTTCCAGCTAGGGGCAGGAGGTTCTTCAAGCCCTCCGTGCTGAAGGATGGGGTATACCTACAGCCTTCACTAGACCCAGAGCAAGTCTTTTCTACAGTGAAAGAGCCCTACCTTAGAAAAGCCATTTCAGAAGCACAGATAGCATGTGGAAGTGCTTATGAGGTTGCAGACAGCTCAAAGTACATTGGCTTAGCGCATTACCCATTCTGGCTCACAAAGTACAGATATAGAGGGAGAGAATATGCAGCAGTTGTTGATGCATCAGATGGCACAGTACTCTACCTAGAGTACCCAATAAGCACTAGAAAGAGAGCAATAGGCTTAGCAATGGGCTTAGCAACAACACTCTTCGCAGGTTTAGTGGGAGGAGCAATAGCAACACTACTAACAAAAAGCTTTACACCAGGACTCACAGGAGGTGCCATAGCATCTCTACCAGCACTAGTAGTATCACTACAGACATTTGCAAAGTCTAAAGGAGTATACAGATTTAAGCCATCAGAAGAAGCAATATTTGCACCAGTAAGATAAGCAGTTCTTTTACATGCATAGTGAAGGCTAAAAGCTGTTCCACTAGCATTAGCAGGACACCTCTTTACTCAACACTAGAGAAAAACGATTATAGTTATCATTAAAGGCATACAATTTTTCTATGCAGTTTCTAAAGTTACACCTTGAGTATGCTGATGATATTTCCCTAGACTTTACAACAACTACGAGCCTAATCCAACTGATAAGCGTCACAGCCTTGAAGCATACGAAATTCAGTGCAGATCTTGTAATAAGAAGGTTGTCGAGGAGTGCTCATTGATGATTTAGATGTTTTGTTTAGTAGTGCTGTAGGAATGACCGATTCTCTGTAGGTTATATGAACATGTATTGCAATGAAATTTAGAGATCTTATCTTAAAAGGATGTATACAGAGTTGCTGAGCAAAGAGGGTTATAGGTAATAAAATCATCTGGATCAATGGTGTAAATGTTAGGTGAGAAAATGAAGATAAAAGATATTGAGCCTGGAATGAGCAATATAACGATAACGGCTCGCGTGACCTCGGTGTCAAAACCAAGAAGAGTTTCTACAAAGTATGGAGAAACTATGGTTGCGCAAGCAACGATAGCAGATGAAACAGGTGAAATAATTTTAAACTTGTGGAGAAATCAAATAGATATGGTTAAGCCTGGAGATATAATAAAAATTGAAAATGCTTACTCCAAAGAGTACAAGGGAAGGATAGAGCTTAATATAGGTAAAAATGGAAAAATAGTAGTTTTAGAACATGCTAAAAGCAGTGAGTTGGAGGAGGAGATAGAAGACGAAGAGAATGAAATAGACTTTGAGTAGAATCACAAAGTAAACATCTTTAATGTTTTTGCTCAAAGCCAAGCAAAGTTTTTGCAAAAAGTCTTTCAAGTGTTTAATGAAGATCTGTGTTAAGTTCTTACCAATAGCCCTTGCGCAAGCCTATAATAATAAACACTGTTAAGTAGTGTTGTAGCTGTTGTCGGGGTTTTCTAAAGAGTGTAAGATTTTAAGGTGTACAATATTGTCAGATAGGTGTGCTTTTAACAGATACTAAGAGCTTATAAACTTTTTCAGTACTGATATGACGTAGAAGTGGTGTTCACTTGAATAAAAAGATTGGCTCCATGAGTGCAGCTATCTTAGTGATGGTGCTAATGTTCTTGTGGCTTCCTCTTAGTGTGAGTGCAGCTCCTGGTCAAACATTCATCACTATATATATAAGGCCTGATGGAAGTATTGAGCCTTCCAGTGCCCCGATTACAACTAGTGATAGGCATTACTATAAGCTGGCAAGCGACTTTATGGGGAGCATCGTTATAGAGAGGAGTGGTGTGGTAGTTAATGGTGGTGGGCATGCTCTTGTTGGGAGGGTTAGGCAGGGGTTTGCGAATGATATGGGTTTAGCTGTTCTGGCAAGCAGTGTGCTTGTAACAGGTTTTAGGCTTTACAACTTTAGTTTAGCTTTAATTATTTTGAATGCTACTAGTGTTGAGGTTAGCAAATGTACAGTTATTGGCAATTGGGAGGGTGTTAAAGTAGTTAGCTCTAGTAATGTACTTATACACAACAACATAATGAAGGGTGATGTGCCGCCTATATACATAGTCAACTCAACTTATGTTGAAGCAAAAGAAAATGTTATTGAGGGTGGAGGAGCTGGTATTGTTGTCAGCAAATCCTCTAATGCCTACATCCATGAAAACACCATAAGCTTAGCGAGAATAGGCATTATTGTTGAGAGGTCAGACAATGTATACGTTGGTGGCAATAGAGTTGTAGTGCCTAATGATGTTGGGATTAGCGTTGAGAGCTCCACTATGACTATAATCTTCAACAACACGCTAAATGGTGAGAATGAGGCAGGCTCTCGCAACATAAATGTTAGAGGCTCTGAAAAGACTGTTATACACAAAAACCTTTTGCTAAACGCACCAGAAGCAGTAGTTATTGATGAGCTCTCGAACCACACAATCATATCCTACAACTATTTAGCTAGTGAAGACCCCTTCAGAGTACCAACAATTACGCTAACAGGAAACTCCACAGGTGCAATAGTGTACGGCAACAGTGGGAAAATGTTTGTAGAGCTTCACAGCTCACACGAAGTGTCTATAGAGAATAACACTAATGCTGTGATTATGGGAGATACATCGACCTCACTAGCCATATGCCTCAACACCCACACATCAATTGAGCTAAGCGATATCAACAACACCTACATATGTGGCAACCTAGCAGACATAGCATCACCTGCAACTGTAAACGGAATTGTTGTGAGAGGCACAGGTATAGCGATACATGAGAATATCGTTAAAAACTACAGGCAGGGCGAAGGTATTGAAGTAAGTGGCAATCATATTAAGATCTACGAGAATGATGTGACTAACAACAGCCAGGGAATAGTGGTTAGCGGTAGCAATTTTGATGTGTATAACAATAATGTGACTCACAATAATGTCGGAGTGCTGATTGCAGGACCTGCAGGTAGTGGTGTGGTACACGACAATTTCATAGCTTTTAACGGGGGTAGCCACGAGCCACTATGTAGCGGTTCTGGCACAGGAGTCTGTATCTATGGATCTGAGCCCCGCAACATAACATTTTATCACAATAGCTTTATCAACAATGCTCTTAACAATGGAAAGCAGGTTTACATAACTAAAGAGGGTTATAAGTGGGATAACAACTACCCCTCTGGAGGTAACTACTGGAGTGATTATACAGGCGTTGATAAGAAGAAGGGGGTTAATCAAGACGAGCCCGGCTCTGATGGAATTGGTGACACACCTTACCAGGTATACATATATCCAAGAGAATTGGATAGGTACCCCCTGGTGAAGAGACCTCCAAACCCTGGTAAAAGCCAGTGCACGCTAATTCCCTTGCCAAGCATAGTAATAGAGCCTCCACTAGCAAGGATTTCAACACAAACCCCAACACCAACACCCACAACTACAACTAAAACCACACCAATAACGACATCAGCACCTACAGCACCACCAACAAAAACTACTCAAAGTGCTAGTGGCACAGTGAGCACAACTACTACAACTCCTCAGAGAGCTTTTGGTGTGACTATGCTAGTGGCTAGCATAATAGCAGTGATCATCATCAGCGTTGTAGTTGTCCTCTTACTGAAGAAGAGAATTAGTTAGTCCACATTAAGTACAGCTAAATTAAAACCTTTTTACATGTTTGCATTCACAACGCTTTGTTTATGGGGTGTAATTGTAGATTGTGTTGTAAATGCTAAGAGAAGCCTCTTTGAAGGTGTAGTGAGAGCCTAGTGGCTAGGTTAAGTGCTCTTCCCTGTTTGTAAATGCCGTACTACTAACAACTTTATTAGCTGTCTATTTACTTTATTATAGGGTTAGACTATGGGTATAGTCTATAGTATTCGTATACCTAGGAAGCTTAAGGAGGAGATGGATAAGCTTAAGGATGTAGTTGATTGGAGGAAGGAGATAATAGCTTTTATAGAGGAGAAGATAGAGGTGTATAAGAGGCAGAAAGTGCTTCAAGAAATTGCTGAGGTTCTTAAGGAGCTTCCTGAGACTCCTCGTGGTACTGCAGCTAGGCTTGTGAGGGAGGATCGTGATAGTTATTGACGCTTCTGCGCTAGCCAAGTTTATTTTTAAGGAGGAGGGTTGGGAGAGGGTATACAAAATACTATCTACAAGGGTTATTTCAGTAGATCACATAGTTAAAGAAGTGGCTAACGCCATATGGAAGCACAGCTCTATTCACAAGACTTACCTCGATGTAGCGCTCAAGGAGTTTCAACTGCTTAAGAAGATTATAGATGAAAAGCTAGTGTTGTTAGAGAGTGAGCTAAAGTATCTAGACAAAGCATTTGAAATAGCCATACAGAACAGCATACCGGTATATGATGCACTATACATAGCACAAGCAATTACACACAATATACCGCTGGCTACAAGCGACAAGAGGCAGGCAGAAATAGCTGAGAAGCTTAAGGTGCAAGTAGTCTTCATACCCTAAAACTTGTTGAAAACACTGCTTCTCACTTACTTAAGCAGCAACCCTATAAATCAGCTTCCCACCCTCAGACAACAACTCATCAGCTAATTTAAGATGCTTAAAAATCTCTTTGAAGAACCCTATTGTTTCCAAACATGAAAATGTACCTCAACTAAACGAGGACAGAACGCTAAAGAGCGTTATTCGTGGGGTATTTCCATTAGCTCTATTGGAGCGAGCCTTGCACAGTGCATTGCCTTAGCTTGTTGTAATTACAAGTGCTCTGTTATATCATCTCTCTACTGCTTGCATTTGCCTTGTTTTAAGGTATGACTCAACTATTTTTATAGTTTTGTCTCTAGCATCTCTAATTCCCTGCACTTCTAGGTGATTTATTCTTGCTAATGATAAAAGTGCTTTTACGTGATTTGCATGGGTTTTCACAGCTCTGTATACATCCTCTAGCCTGTTTATGAGGGGTGTTGAGGTCTCTGCATCAATTAGCATTACTACTGCTCTGTCTACAGGTAGCTCAGTTTCCCACTTCTGCAAAGTGAGGTATACTGCTATTGGCATTGCCATGGCTTTTCTAAGCCTAGTGAGCATCTCAAAATCCTCTATATCGTGAGCATAGTCTGTGACAATAGTTATTGCAGTGCTTTTCTTTGCAAGAGCTTTAAGCACACCAACAATTTCACCTATTCGCGTGCCTCCCCCAACTTCTTGCCTTTTGCAAACAATGTCCTCTAGAACCCTCATAGCTTCTCTTCCCCTGAGCCCACAGAGGGTGTTCACCTTGTTGGAAAGTGTTATGAGCGTTACTTTGTCTGAAAGCCTGTGGGAAAGCTCTAGGAGAAGAGAGGATATGTAGAAGAGTGCTGACACCTTCTCTTCTACAAGCATGGAGTTCGTGAGGTCTATTACAAAGACTATGTTCTTCATCTGCTCAACGTGAAAGACCTTTGTGTAAAGCTTATACTCACCTGTAGCACTGTCAACAGATCTTGCTGAAAGAGCCCAGTCAACATATCTCACATCATCACCCTCCTGATACTCCCTGAAGTCAGCATACTCAAGCCCTATTCCGAGGAGCCTAGACTTGCTCAGCCCAAGCTCCATAGATGTTGCTACTGCTTGCCCAAGCCTAGTCCAAGCCCTTGCAACTCTACAGAGCTCTCTACTTTGTAATAACAACATCACCAACCTTAGCAACATCGCTATAAGGAACATCGTCAAACTCTACAGCTGCTGCTTCAACCTCAACAAAGTTTTGCATAACACTCAGCACTCTATCCCTATCCCTAACACCACTCAGAACATCTTCAACATCTTTAGCTAGAGACAAGTCCACTTTGCTAAACTTGTACGGGTCTCTAAACTCCACAAGCTTCTCATAAGCTTCTCTAAGCCCAAGCCTCTTAACGTAAGCTGTAAAGGCTATCCAGTTAACCACCTTTTTAACGCTCCTAACCCTATAGACCCTGAACCCGAGAGCCCCTGGCCCAACAACTACCTCCTTACACACCCCCAGCACACCTCTAGACAAGCTTACGACAAGCTTATTCAAAACCTGCTCAACACTGTACACAGGTGCTGATGATTGGACAGAGAAGCCTCTAAACAGCGCTTCTCTAGGAGTCGACAAGAGCACTACCTTCACAACCTCATCTACCTCATCTACAGAAACCCTTTTCACATCTATAAGCTGCACCTCTTCCACGGGTACAAAGCCCTTGAGCCACTCAACCTCTCTCTCAGCAACTCTATACGGAATGTCAATACCCTCTCTCCTAGCCAAGGAAACCAGCACTTCAAGAGGCTCACTACCAGTAATGTTAGCTCTCTTTAAGAGTATTGAAACAAGCTTTTCAACGTCAACAACAGGCTCATTCACTTTAAAAGAAGTGTAAACAGCTAGCTTCACACTGTTTTCAATAATGTGAAGACCCTTTACATAGCCGTAGATAAGCCCCTCAGAATCAACAACCATAGCATTTCTAATTTCATCTAAGCTGTAAAACCTCTTTGGCAAAACTATTCACAAAACTTATTTCTACAGCAGAAATTAAGAAATTTTTGTGGGTGCAGCAACGTATTGAAGCTTGGCATAGACGCAATTAGGAGCACTGTTAAGGAGCTTCTTAACCAGCTGGACAAAGCTGTTGTTGGTTATGAAGTGGAGAAGAGAGTTATTGTGGCATCGCTTCTCGCAAATGGTCACGTGCTCCTCGAGGGGGTGCCGGGAATAGCTAAGACAACTCTCGTAAAAGCGTTGGCAAGGGCTCTAGGGCTTTCTGAGAAAAGTGTTGTTGAAATTAATGGTGTTCCTTACAAGGGGTTCACAAGAATACAGTTCACCCCCGACCTCATGCCAGCGGACATAACAGGCTCTCTCGTGTTTAACATGGCTACAAGAGAATTTGAAACTAGGTTTGGACCAGTGTTCTCCTACATCTTGCTTGCTGATGAGATTAACAGGGCTGTGCCGAGAACCCAATCAGCACTGCTTCAGGCAATGCAGGAGAGGGAGGTGACCATAGGGGGAAGGACCTACCCCCTTGAGGTGAGGAGCAGAGGCAAGTTCTTCTTTGTACTTGCAACGCAGAACCCCGTGGAGCAGGAAGGAACATACCCACTTCCAGAAGCCCAGCTGGACAGGTTCATGGTTAGGGTATTCATGGGGTACCCCAGGAGTATTGATGAAGAGAGGAGGATTTGTGAGCTTCACATGTACAGACTCACAGAGCCTGTTGAAGATATTGAAAAAGTTATTGAGCCTCAGTGGGTAATCGAGGCACAGGAGTACATAGCGAGAAACGTTAAGGTTGACAGCACTACGCTAAACTATATTGTGTCTCTTGTGAGAGCCACGAGGCCAGAGGTATTCGAGTCTATAGCAAAGTACTTTGAGCTAGGGGTAAGCCCAAGGGCTGCAATAGCATTGACCAGGCTTTCAAAAGCTTTAGCAGCTATGAGAGGCTCTGAAGCTGTTTCAATAGAAGATGTTGACCAGATTACTTTTCACGTTTTAAACCACAGGGTTATACCAAACCTAGAGACAGTTATGGAGAGAGGTGGGGGCTTTAAGGCGCGCGTAGCTGTCATTAGTGAGGGGCTGGAGCTCGCTAAGAAGGTTGCTAGAGGTGGTAAGGCGTGAGTGTGGTGGAGTTCAGGGAGGTTATTAAGAGGTTTGGCAAAGTAGAGGCTTTAAGAGGCGCGTCCTTTACAATTCCTGAGAAAACAGTAACAGCCTTCCTAGGCCCAAATGGCGCGGGAAAGACAACATCGATGAAGCTCATAATGGGCTTTCTAAAGCCCAGCAAGGGCGAGGTGCTGGTTTGGGGCGAGGAGCCGTGGAGAAATGAGGGTGTTAGGAATAGAATTGGCTACCTACCGGAGAAGCCTGTGTATCCAGCAGACATAGTTGTTGAAGACTTCTTGAGCTACCTGGCCAGGCTCAGGAGGGTGGGCAGGTTAGATGTAGAGAGGGTTATTAGGCTTGTTGGGCTTGAAGGCGTGGCTGATAGGAGGGTGGGGACTCTCTCTAGGGGATATCTCCAGAGAGTTGGAATAGCACAGAGCTTGCTAGGAGACCCAGAGCTCCTAATTCTTGATGAGCCTACGGCAAACCTTGACCCAGCGGCTAGGAGGGAAATTCTGGACCTCCTCAAGGTGCTTCACAAAGACCTTAAGGTGTCAATGATAATATCCTCACACATAATACCAGAGCTTCAGGAAGTTGCAAACTATGCTGTTTTTATAGATAAGGGGCTTGTGCTAGACTATGGCTACTTAAGCGACTTGTGGAAGAGGTATGAGATAGAGGCTGTTTTTAACATAGAGGCTGTGGATGCGGGAGCTGTTGCAAGGATTCTTGTTGAAAAGCATTATGTGCGTTCAGTTAAGAGGGTGGGTGAAAGGGTTTTGGAGGTATCCATAGACCCAGGGTACTACAAGGCTTTCGAAGGCGCCTTAACTGAGTTAAGTCACTTAGTCAAGAGCTACAGTTTTAAGACTACCAGCCTTGGCGATCTCTATGAAAAGGTCGTTAGGAGTAGACTTTAGGAGGGTATATGAGCACGCAACCTTCATGGCTAATAGAAGGTTCTCATCATATTCAATAGCAATAATAGTTGCAAGCATACTTTCAGCAGTAGCACTACTTCTACTAGGAGCTGGGCAACCCCAATCAATGTGGCTTTCAGCACCCCTAATATTCTCAACAATAATTTACAAAATCTTAATATCGTTTCAAGCGTCTAGAGTAGGAAGAGAGCTAAACACAGGAGAAGTTCAGATATACTTAGCACACACAGTGACAAGAACAGAATACTTGCTAAGCACACTACTTGTTGTAGGAGTTGTGCCAACGCTTATCCTATTACTAACATACGTAGTCATGGTGGCTATTGTAGCGCCAAACACGCTCATAAGCTATGACATTGCCTCGCAACTTCTCTACATCTCTGCAGACCTCATGCTACACACAGCTCTCGTTATGACACTTGCTAGCAGGGGTCGTGAAACAGCTACTAATATTGTTGGAACTATGCTAGCCCTTTTAATATGGATAGCCATACCCATGCTACTAACCTTCTCAGCTTACTATAACTTAGTTGGGATACGGCTTTACATAGTATACGTACTTACACTGCTAGTTAGCATTGCAGCACCATTTACTTACCAATACTACTACTCTACTATGCCCCCTCCAACTTCTCCACCACCCCTACGCCCTCCAAGTCCTCAACTAGTACTACTAATATCTATAGCTACACTTATTGCTGTGCTAATTCAAATGTTTGTAAGGTTTAAGAGTAAAGACTTGTGATGCAGGTGGTGAAACGTGTTAAGAGTTGTGCTAATAGCCCTTGCAATATCATCTACAATACTTTTCGCAATACTAGTTATAGCAAGTATCTACCCGCTGACAACAGTGTACGCTATTTACCAAGCATCTTTAACCTCCCCTATACAGCCAAATGCAATTGCTGTAATGAGTGACAGGGTGTGCCAGCTCTACATGTATGATATAAATTATGCTAGTATTGGGCTTCGTATAAGCCCTTCTCTACCAGATCTATATCAGTACAAAGTGCATTTATCATGGTTTTTAGTAGAGTATGGGCGGGGAACTGGCTTCATAAACTTGACTCCGCAGGGCATTTCTATACAAGTTTTTGAAGTTGATAAGGGTGCGGCACTAGAGGTTCAGAGAATGATTAGGGAGGAGCTTAGGTACTCCAACTACTCACAGTACCTACCCATAGTTACTAGCAAAGGGCTTGAAAACATTGTTAGCTATGTTGAGAAAGTGGCTGTGCAGAAAGCCCTCTGCACACAATCGCCAATGTTCATGGCGGGGCCGGGCACAGTACATGTTGTTCAATTCAAGTGCAATTCAACAAATCCTCCATCAAATGGCAATGCACATATAGTTGAAGTGTGCATTCACAGAGACATTAAACTGCTTGTTCCTCAGGGATCGCCGCTCAGTGATACAAGGCTTGATAGGCTAATCAACTTAGTTGCCAACTCCAGTTTATACAACATCTCCACTCAGCTACTTAGAGAAATTGTAAGTACTGTGTCTGTAAACATGTTCTTGTGGAGTTATGCTCAAGTTGAGAGCAGTATTGTGCTGCAGCCGAGGGGTGAGCATGTGTTGCGGGCTTTAGCGTTCTGTACAGCATTTGTTAGTGGTATTGCTCTTCACTACAGGTTTAGACCTCATGAGTATGCAGGTCTTGTGAGGTTCTTTAGAAAGTTACGCCAGAAAATCTATAGGCAATAAACCTGTAGAGGAGGTAGAGCGCTGATACAATTACTAGAACAATGCTTGTCAGTGGTGTGTAGACCTCAACAGTTTTAGTCGCCTTTACGCTAACCTCAACTCTTTGTATAGCTTGAGAGGCTTTCTCCAGTGCTTTGTTAAGCACTTCTGCAAGTTTATCAACAGTTTCTGCAACAAATGCCTCTCCACCTGTTGAAGTAGCTATGTACTTCATCTCCTCTACACCCTCATATTCATACCCTATGAAGACTGTGTATATGGGTATGCCAAGGCTCTTGAACTCGCTTAGCAAAGCCCTGTACTCATTCCGATCAGCTGGTAGGCCATCAGATACAAAAACTACTGCTGTAGAAGCATTAACCTCTCTGTAAGGCTTTAGCCAGTTCAACGCTGTTTTAAGTGGGTATCCATACATAGTGCCCCCCTCAGCCACAGCTCTTGACACAACCCACAAAACCTCACCTCTATTGCTTGTAGGTGCAACCGCCTGCTTAATGTTGCTAGCAAAGTCTATGAAGCCTACGTCCACATGCTGTGGCAGCTTTTTAACAAAGTCTATGATAGTTGCCTTAGCAACATCTATCTTCCCTCCCTCACCCATGCTCCCAGAGGTGTCAAGAATTATCACCAGGGGTGGCCTTACACTAAAGGCTAGTTCTGATAGCTGTTTAGACTCTATGTAAACCTGCTGCTGGGTAACGATGTATGGCTGTGCAGCGGCTAGTGAAATGAGAGTTGCAATGACTATTTTCAGAGCGAGGCTCACAGCCCTTCTTCTCCTGCTTCCGGCGCCGAGCCTCTTTACAGCAACTGAGACTAGGGTGTGCCTATAGGCAAAGCTCTTTGTGTAGAGCTTTGGGTACGCAATGTGGAGAAGCACTGTGGCTAGCACTAGCAGTGGAAGAGTGACTAGCAGTGCATATGGGTTTTTCAGTACAATCATATGCCTTCAGCCACAGAAGCCGCGATGAGGGGAATTAGCGCTAGCAGTGCGTAGAGCTGGATTGTGTAGTCCCTCTTCTGCACCACGACCTGGAGCTGCCCAGCGGCTTTAAGCGCCTCAAACCTTGCCTTCGCATAGAGCTTTTCAGCTACATAGTGTAGCACATCTTCTTCACCAGCAGACACCCCAACTCTAAATAGGGGGACTCCAGCCTCCTCACAAGCCTTCTCAAGGCTTGAAGCCCTCGGGTCTCTACCCACAAGAACTAGAGCCATGGGGATTCCTGCAGATGCCACACTCTTTACAGCGCCATCCACTGGAGTGCCGTAGTTGTGACCACCATCAGTTACTAGCACAACTGCTGTTGGCACGGCGGATGCCATTGCCTTGGCGTAGCCAAAGTATATAGCGTCTCCCACAGCTGAGAACTGCTCTAGCTCTACACTGTCTAGCACAGC
>Ga0326760_1000727_pt1 | contig 16214 bp, 15 predicted proteins | sample GCREP_S_FD_207668 | JGI IMG/M metagenome (GOLD analysis project Ga0326760, IMG submission 207668) | Hot spring sediment microbial communities from Geyser Creek Basin, Yellowstone National Park, WY, United States - GCR.EP_S | ecosystem: Environmental > Aquatic > Thermal springs > Near-boiling... | reverse complement strand
TGGTCTACGTGGCTGGCGAGCTCGAAGGAGCAGTGGTTCCTCTTGCCAGGTACGCGCGCCTGGCAGCAATCCCCGTCTCCTCCCTGAAGGCGAACGTCGACCTAGTGCGGGCTCTCAGCTTCCTTGAAGAACTCGAGGAGGAGTCTCCTGGCGATGCCGCGGAAGAGGGGGGTGCAAGGGATAAGGCTGAGAAAACCCCTCCAGTTGCCATAGACAACCCACCCTCCATCAGGGCATAGGAGGATCGCGGGCAACGATAGCAGGTCCTCCTCACCCCTAACCACCACCATAACCCTGCCCTCTTTCTCCCACATAGCCAGCGCGCGCCTCAGCGCCCTCACGCAGCTGCCGGAGATGCTTGAAGGAGGGTTCTCGCACTCGAGAGCAGCACTGGGGTAGGCTGGGCTCCACTCAAGCGCGACCCTCCTGCTCCTGAAGTCCACGACTGCCACATCCCACCGGTAGTACTGGGAGAAGCTCCTGCTAACCTCATCACCCACGACAACCAGCGGCCGAGAGTCGCCTACGAGGAGTCTCGCCAGGTGCACCGACTCAGGGGGCTCTTCGAACACCAAGAACCCCCAAGAGTAAGACAAAGCCTCCCTTGCGCGCCGCGAGTCCACCAGTCGGTAATGCTTCTCCGCGAACTCCCCTCCGCTCATATGAGCAGTGGGAAGCAGTATCGTAAAATTTAGTTTTATTGCGCATGAGAAAGCATTGGCGCGGTGCTGCTCACCGTTTACTCCGCCTCCTGTACAGAGCTATGCGCTCTCTCCGGTTTCAGCGAGCACGTCGCGGCAAGCCGGCTTCTTTGTCAAAAATTTTAAAGCCCCCGGGAAGTTTATCCCTAGGCGGCCGTAGTCTAGCCTGGTAGGATGGCGGCCTTCCACGCCGCAGATCCCGGGTTCGAATCCCGGCGGCCGCACCACACCTCTAGGCGTTCTCGCCGTAGACAATTGCGGGGTAAGAACCGTGCCTATGCGGCTTGCGATGAGAGGAGAGAATTCACGTGCTACAAGCTGGTAGCCCGGCGGGGATTCGAACCCCGGATCTGCGGGGCCAGAGCCCGCCATGCTTGGCCGCTACACCACCGGGCTTCGCTGGACATAGTATAAGGGAGTGTTTTTAAGGTTTGCTGGGGGGTGAGCACCCGCGCTATCCTTTTAAGATGCTGGGCGCTGACCTCCAGGGGTTTCGCTTGAGGGTGCGCAGGCTCAGGGGGCTTGCAGTGTACTTTGTGAACAAGGATGAGGAGGTGACAATGCTCGACCTTAGGGTGGCTGGGCTTGCGCCTGTGCGCCCAAGGGGTGAGTACTCCCACTACTTTGAGCAGCTCCTCAACGCGCTGCAGGAGATAGTCCGTCCTAGCGGCGGAGGGAGGCTTCGCAAACTGGTTCTGAGGCTCCGGACGTCAGCACGAAGCCGTGGTGCTGGCCCACTAGTTCTAGCGCTCGCTATAGTGAGCGGAAGGAAGGTGCTCAGCGTGGCACTGGGCTCCACGGTGCACGGCGCCCTGTTCACAATCGATGAGCGGTTGAGGAATGCTGGCTGGCAGCGAGCATTTTACATGGAGGTGAAGCCTACAAGGGTTCAGCATACCGTCCAATAGCCAGCCGCCGGTGCGCGCCACGTCACGCTGCGATTTCGAAGCGCCGCTCCCGGAGCACTTTGCTGCGCGGAAGCCCCCATTGCTGTGCTTTATGGTTCCCGTGCAGCCGCGGGGCAGCAAATCGCCGCGTTAGCTCGCGGAAACCTTAAATCCTCCCTCTTTTCTTGAAGTGGTGGCGGGGGTGCCCGAGCTAGGTCAAAGGGGGCGGACTGAGGCCGCGTAAGCGTCAGATCTCCGCTGGCGTTGGCCTGCCCGGGTTCGAATCCCGGCCCCCGCACCACCGATTTTTTCCGGCTCGCACCTCCCATGAGGAGGTACAGTTTCACCCCCCGGAGAGGAGTCGTGGTCACCCCGAAGACCGCTGAGGTCCTCCTAGCGGCTCAGGGGTGCGTTCACGTTCCTGCGAACTTCGGTCTCGTGGTTGTCGAAGCGTGCGCAAGCTCTCACCACGTGGAGCTTATCTTCGAGCAGGGTAGCGTGGAGATTACTCATGAGGCGTTGACGAGGTTGGCCAGGTCGGACAAACTGCTCTACGCGGGCTCAGAAGGCGTGTACTTCCTGGAGGTGAGAGCGCAGAGCTACTATAAGCTTCGCTACCTTGGTGAAGGGGTAGCACCCACGGTCGAAATCGACGGCATACACATGCACAACATAGTGGGGACAGACCCCTTGAGCGACGCAAGGAGGAAGGTCGAGCTGGCCGGGGTGAGGAGGGGTGCTCGTGTGCTTGATGTGTGCACAGGGCTTGGCTACACAACCTCTCAGAGCCTTCTCCGCGGCGCCAGCGTGATCACGGTGGAAAAAGACGAGAAGGTGCTCTGGCTCGCCGAGCATAACCCCTTCTCAGCTTTGCTCGAAAAAGCCGAGCTTATCCTCGGTGACGCATTCGAGGTCCTAGACGAGCTGGAGGACGAGTACTTTGACAACGTTATCCACGACCCACCCACGCTCGCCCTCGCTGGAGAGCTCTACAGCCTTGAATTCTACCTCAAGCTGCGCAGGGTGATGAGGAAGGGCGCGCGGCTCTTCCACTACACAGGTGCCCCCGGCAAGCACAGAGGTCTGAACATAGCGAGGGGTGTGGCTCAAAGGCTGCGCAGGGCCGGCTTCATCGTGGAGAAAGTAATCGAGGGATATGGTATAGTTGCCGTCAGGAGCTAGCGCGCTGGAAACACGCGGTCCGGCAAACGCCTTCCTGTCACCGCTCCACGTAACTCTGACTCGTCATCCCAGTGGCAGAGGGGCTACGCCACCGCTTTTTACTTTTCTCGTGGCGGGCCGGCCGGGATTTGAACCCGGGTCCTACGGGTTAAAAGCTTCGACAGGGCTTCCGATAGCCCGCCGCCGCTCTACCTGGCTGAGCTACCGGCCCTCGGGCTCCTTTCCCGCACTCACAGTATATGAAGTTTCCGCCCGCGTGACACCCTTCTCGATGAATGTTCTAAGGGTGTCGACGAGTGAGCTGAGGGGGACCCTGACCTGCTCCCTGGTGTCCCTGAACCTGACGGTCACAGTGTTGTCAGCTAGTGTTTGCCCGTCGATCGTCACGCAGTAGGGTACGCCGATCTCATCCGCCTTCGCGTAGCGCCTGCCAATGCTGCCGTCGTCATCGTAGTAGGCTCTGAAGTGCGCTCTAAGGGTCCGGTAGACCTCGAGCGCCTTAGTATCCAGCCCGTCGCGCTTAACCAAGGGGAACACGGCGACCTTGAAGGGCGCGATCTCCGGCTTCAGCCTGAGGTATGTCCTGGAGCCCTCGGTTGTGTAGGCCTCGGTGAGCACGGCGAGAATCACCCTCTCGAGCCCGAACGAGGGCTCGATCACGTGGGGTACTACCTTCTCCCCGTCATCAACTATATGGAGGGACTCGCCGCTATACTCCTGGTGGCGCCTGAGGTCGTAGTCAGAGCGGTTGGATATCCCCACTATCTCCTTCCAGCCCATGAAGGGGAAGTAGTACTCGATGTCGAAGGTTTGCACCGCGTAGTGTGCAAGCTCGCTTTTCACGTGCTCCCTAACCCTCAGATGCCTAGGGTCGAGGCCTAGGCTCCACAGCCACCTGAGGCTCTCCCCGATCCAGTAGGCGTGCCACGCCGTCGTGATAAACCCCTTCTCCAGAGCCTCGCCCAGAGTTATCTCCCGGGTCTCCTGCCGGCCTTTCTCCTGGTCTTCGGCTGTGAGGAGGTTCACCCTCAGGTCTTTCACCTCCTCGAAGTAGGGACAGGAGTTCAGCTTGCGGGGGTTTACGAAGTACTCGATCTCCATCTGTGTGAACTCGCGCAGCCTGAAGAGGAAGCCCCTCGGCGAGATCTCGTTGCGGAAAGCCTTCCCGTACTGCGCCACTCCGAATGGGAGTGTCGCACCCATCGCGAAAACAATGTTCTTGAAGTTCGTGAAGATCAGCTGCGCGGTCTCAGGGCGCAGGTACGCTACCAGCGGTTGCTCCCTTCGGGGACCCACAGTCGTTGTGAACATCAAGTTGAAGGGCCTGGGGTCCGAGAGCTCGCCCCCGCACACGGGGCACCTGACCCCGTGGTCCTCTATGGCTCTCTTCAGGCTCTCAGCCGTCAGGCTGGTCACCCTGATCCCCAGCTCCTCCAAGAGCGCGTCCGCCCTGTACTCGCTGCCGCACTTCTTGCAACTGACGAGGAAATCTATGAAGCTCTCCACATGCCCGCTGGCTTCCCACGTGCGGGGGTGCGTGATTATGCTGCCGTCGAGGCCGTACACGTCGCTTCTCAGCTCGACAAACCACCTCCACCAGCTGTTGAGAATGTTCCTTTGGAGCTCCACGCCGAGCGGGCCGTAGTCGTAGAAGCCGCTGAGACCGCCGTAGATGCGCCCGGACTGGAAGAAGAAGCCCCGGCGTACGCAGAGGTCAGCTAGCTCCTCAAGTGTCACCTTCTTGTTGGTAGAGGGCTGAGCAGCCATGAGCGCACAGCACCCGGGGAGCCCCTGCTGTCCCCTTCCTAGCACAAAATCTTTAAAAACGTGACGCGGCTGCTCGTTTTCTAGACGTGTTTGCCGGGTTGCGGTTTATGCCGCGGAAGGTGAATGTTCTGAACCACGAGCTGGTACCGAAGCATGTACTGCTCTCTCGAGAGGAGGCCAAGAAGATACTGAGGCGGCTGGGCCTGAGGAAGAGCGAGCTGCCGTGGATATACTCCACGGATCCTGTCGCCAGGGCGCTGGGCGCGAAACCTGGAGACGTGATAATGGTTATTAGGAAGAGCCCTACGGCCGGCGAAGCCGTAGCCTTCAGAGTGGTTGTGAAGGGGTGAGAGCATGCTACGCGAGTCTGCTCAAGCAGAGCTATCCCGCGAGGATCTATGGGAGCTCGTCAAGGCCTACGTGAAGGAGTTCGGCCTGGTCAGGCAGCACATAGACTCGTTTAACGCCTTCCTGGAGCGGGGCCTCCAGGAGATAGTGGACGAGGTTGGCGGGGTGAAGATAGAGGCGCACGGAGTCGAGGTTAGGTTCGGGAAGATCGAGGTCGGGGACCCTGTTTTTAAGGAGGCTGATGGCTCTGAGATCGCTCTCACCCCGATGATAGCTAGGCTGCGTAACATAACCTACGCGGCCCCCCTCTACCTTCACGTGACAGTCTACGTTGACGGCGAGGAGAGGCGCCGCGAGAGAGTCTTCATAGGTATGCTTCCTATAATGGTGAGGAGCAGCAAGTGTGTTCTATCCCGTGTAAACTCCGAGGAGGAACTCGTCAAGCTCGGTGAGGATCCCTATGACCCAGGCGGCTATTTCATTGTCAACGGTTCAGAGCGCGTCATCGTAATGCAGGAGGACCTCTCCGTGAACAGAGTCCTCGTGGACTACGGCGGGGAGAGCAGCTCCGTGACGCACACCGCGAAAGTGTTCTCGGTGGCCGCTGGGTACAGGGTCCCCGTTCGCCTGGAGAGGACGAGGGACGGCATGCTCTATGTCTCCTTCCCAGCGTGCCCAGCCAGGATACCCGTTGTGGTGCTGATGCGAGCACTCGGCCTCAAAAGCGACAAGGAGATAGTGATGGCTGTCAGCACCCACCCGAGGATCCAGCAGGAGTTCCTTCCAGTGCTCATAGAGCAGTCCAAGATCGCTAGGACGCAGGAGGAGGCTCTCGACTACATAGGCTCGAGGGTCTCCCCCGGTCAGCCCAGGAACATTAGGCTTGAGCGAGCCCAGCAGGTTCTCGACGAGAACTTCCTGCCCCACGTGGGCAGAACGCCATCGGCGAGGCTGGCCAAAGCCTACTTCGTCGGCCAGATGGTCTCCCGCCTGCTCGAGCTCAAGCTCGGCATGAGACCACCCGATGACAAGGACCACCTGGCTAACAAGAGGATAAGGCACGCCGGCGAGCTGCTCTCGATAGTCTTCCGCCAGGCTTTCAGGCAGCTAGTGAAGGAGATGGCGTACTCTCTCGAGAGGCACATGACGAAGGAGAGGGATGTGAGCGTAGTCAGCGTGGTGCGGCCCGATATAATCACGGATAGGCTCAGGCACGCACTGGCAACCGGCAACTGGCCTGGAGGGCGCACGGGGGTTAGCCAGATACTCGACAGGACGAACTACCTGGCCACGCTCTCCCACCTCAGGAGGGTTGTCTCCCCGCTCTCGCGCACCCAGCCGCACTTCGAGGCCCGCGAGCTCCACGGCACCCAGTGGGGTAGGCTGTGCCCAGTTGAGTCCCCCGAAGGGCAGAACTGCGGCCTCGTGAAAAACCTCGCTCTACTAGCTACTCTCTCGAACGGGTACAGCGAGGAGGAAGTCTACAGCTTGCTGGTGGGCAAGCTGGGGGTTGTGCCCCTCGAGAGGGCTGGCGGGCAGGCCCTCCAGGGAGCCAGGGTCTTCCTGAACGGGAGGCTGATAGGCTACGTGGAGGACGGCGCGCAGTTGGCGAGAACGATCCGCATGCTAAGGAGGCAGGGGAGGGTGCACCACGAGGTGAACGTAGCCTACTACGACCTGGGCGAGATAAAGGAGGTCTACGTCAACTGCGACGCAGGGCGTCTTAGGCGCCCGCTCATAGTAGTCGAGAACGGCAGGCCGAAGCTAACGCGCGCGCACATAGAGCTGCTGAAGAAGGGGGAGTGGACATGGTCCGACCTTCTCGCCAACGGGATAGTTGAGTACCTTGACGCGGAGGAGGAGGAGAACGCGTACATCGCTGAGGACATCTCCAAGGTGACGCCCGAGCACACGCACGTCGAGATCGTGCCCGCCGCGATCCTGGGCGTGATAGCGATGACGATACCATTCATAGAGTACAACCAGTCGCCAAGGAACTCCTACCAGGCTGCAATGGCTAAGCAGTCGCTCGGCATACCCACCCTCAGCTACCGCTTGCGGATGGATCCCCGGGCCCACGTGATGTACTACCCCCAGAAACCCCTCGTGAAAACCAAGATCTACGACCTGCTGCCGCTCGACGACCTGCCCTACGGGACGAACATGATAGTCGCTGTCCTCACGAGCGGGGGCTACAACATCCAGGACGCTGTCGTGATCAACAAGGCAGCTGTGGAGAGGGGCATGACCAGGTCTGTCTTCATGAGAACTTACGAGGCAGAGGAGAGGAAGTACCCCGGGGGGCTCGAGGACAGGCTCGAGAAGCCCTCCCCGGAGCAGGAGCTGCTAGACCTCAAGCCCCCGGAGGCATACTCCGCGCTTGACCCCCTCGATGGAATCGCGTACGTCGAGTCTGAGCTCAGGGGCGGGCAGGTTGTAATCGGCAGGACTAGCCCGCCAAGGTTCTACACGAGCTCCCTGGAGCCCAGAGTCGGCACACGACGCAAGGACACATCCGTTGTCTTACGCCACGGTGAGAAGGGGATTGTGGACAGGGTGCTTGTGATGGAAAGCCCAGACGGCGTGAGGCTCGTGAAGGTGAGAGTGAGGGACCTCAGGCCGACCGAGATAGGGGATAAGTTCGCCTCAAGGCACGGCCAGAAAGGCGTCGTCGGGCTGCTTGTACCCCAGGAGGACATGCCCTTCACAGAGGACGGCATAGTCCCCGACTTGATAATCAACCCGCACGCCATCCCCTCGAGGATGACGGTGGGCCAGCTGCTCGAGGCGATAACCGGCAAGGCTGCCGCTCTCTCAGGTAAGAGGATAGATGCAACGGCTTTCGAGCCGCCGTCTCTCGACGAGATACGCGAGATACTAAGGATGTACGGCTTCAGGAGCGACGGGAAGGAGGTCCTCTACAACGGCATCACCGGGGAGAAGATGGAGGCTGAGATCTTCGTGGGCGTTGTGTTCTACGAGAAGCTCCACCACCTGGTCGCCGACAAGATGCACGTAAGGGCTAGAGGCAGGGTCCAGATACTCACCCGCCAGCCCACAGAGGGCAGGGCGAGGGAGGGTGGGCTCAGGTTCGGCGAGATGGAGAAGGACTGCCTGGTGGGTCACGGCGCAGCAATGCTGCTGAGGGAGAGGCTCGTGGACAGCTCTGACAAGACGACCATATGGGTCTGTGAGAACTGCGGGTACATGGGCTGGTTTGACGCCAGGAGGAATGCACCCGTGTGCCCGGTCTGCGGCGACAAGGGTAAGTTGAGCCCGGTGGAGGTCTCCTACGCCTTCAAGCTGCTGCTGCAGGAGCTAACAGGGCTGGGGATCTCCGTCAAGCTCAAGCTGAGTGACAAGGTCGCACCCGGGCCCAGGTGACCGGGTATGGCGCAGTACAAGGTTATCTCCGGGATAAAGTTCGGCATACTCTCACCAGATACGATTAGGAAGCTAGCCGTGATGCGCATTGAGACCTCGGAGCTCTACGACGAGCAAGGGTTCCCCGTACCCGGAGGCCTCATGGACAGGAGGCTGGGCTCCATAGAGCCCGGCGCGGTGTGCCAAACGTGCGGCAACAGGGCCGCCACGTGCCCAGGGCACTTCGGCTACATAGACCTCGCCAGGCCGGTGATACACCCCGAGTTCGCCCCCTACATTGCTAACCTGCTGAAAGCAACGTGCAGGAACTGCGGCCGGGTGAAGCTCCCACCGGATAAGCTCGAGCAGGTCTCCCGCAGAATGGAAAGGCTGGCTAAGCGGTGGCCAGCACTGAAGAGGAAGCTCGTGCAGGCGGTGATAAGGGAGGCCGCGAAGCAGACTGTTTGCCCGCACTGCAAGACCCCCCAGTACAAGATCAGGCTGGAGAAGCCCTACACCTTCTACGAGCAGAGGGAAGTCGGTGTTGTGAAGCTGACGCCGCTCGAGATAAGGGAGAGGCTGGAGCGCATCCCCGACTCAGACCTCCTCGTGCTGGGACTCGACCCTAAGGAGAGCAGGCCGGAGTGGATGGTTCTCACAGTGCTCCCCGTCGTCCCGCCCGCCGTCAGACCCTCGATCACGCTGGAGTCGGGTGAGAGGTCGGAGGACGATCTGACCCACAAGCTCGTCGACATACTCAGGGCGAACCAAAGGCTGAAGGAGAACATAGAGGCGGGATCCCCCTCCCTCGTGATCGAGGACCTCTGGAACCTGCTGCAGTACCATGTGGCAACCTACTTCGACAACGAGCTGCCAGGCATCGCTGCCGCAAGGCACCGGTCGGGCAGGCCCCTCAGGACCCTGGCCCAGAGGCTGAAGGGTAAGGAGGGCAGGTTCAGGGGGAGCCTCGCGGGCAAGAGAGTGGACTTCTCGGCGCGCACAGTGATCTCGCCCGACCCCAACCTGAGCGTGAACGAGGTCGGCGTGCCCGTGGAGATCGCCAAGGTTCTCACAGTTCCGGAGAAGGTGACGCCGTGGAACATAGAGAAGCTAAAGCAGCTGGTGCGCAACGGGCCTGATAAATGGCCTGGCGCTAACTACATCATAAAGCCAGACGGCGCGAGGGTTGACCTGAGGTACGTGAAGCACCTTGACGAGGTCGCGGAGACGCTGAGACCCGGCTACATAGTCGAGAGGCACCTGATGGACGGGGACATAGTCCTCTTCAACAGGCAGCCCTCGCTGCACAGGATGTCCATAATGGCGCACATAGTCAGGGTTCTTCCCTACAAGACCTTCAGGCTCAACCTGCTCGTGACGATCCCCTACAACGCGGACTTCGACGGCGATGAGATGAACCTGCACGCGCCGCAGTCTGAGGAGGCCCAGGCTGAGGCGAGGACGCTGATGCTCGTGCAGGAGCACATAATGACGCCTAGGTACGGCGCGCCCATAATCGGCGGCCTTCACGACTACATCACAGGCGCGTACCTTCTGACGAGGAAGGACGCGATCTTCGACAAGAGCTCCGCCGCCCAGCTCCTCTACGCCGCCAGCTACTCCGGCCCCCTCCCCGAGCCTGCGATCCTGAAGCCCGGCCCCTACTGGACGGGGAAGCAGCTGGTGAGCGTGTTCCTGCCCAACGACATGGACTTCGTCGGCAAGGCGGCGGTGGCTCCTGCCGGTGGGAAGTGCGACGAGGAGTACTGCGAGAACGACGGCTACATACTGGTCAAGAAGGGGAGGCTGCTGCTCGGGGTGCTGGACAAGAACGCTGTGGGAGCCGAGAAGCACGGCACGCTCCTGCACGAGCTCGTGGTGGTGTACGGGGTGGAGAAGGGCAGGGAGATCATGGACACTCTCTTCAAGCTCTTCCTGATGTACCTGGACATGCACGGCTTCACAATGGGCATCGACAGCGTCCAGGTGCCGGAGGAGGCCAGGCGGGAGATACGCGAGATAATCGAGGAGGCGAAGAGGAAGGTCGAGGAGCTCATAGCCTCGTATGCCCGCGGCGAGCTCGTCCCAATGCCCGGCAAGACCAGGAGGGAGACCCTGGAGGACCTGATAATGAGCGTCCTGGCGGATGCGAGGACAAGAGCCGGAGAGGTTGCTGGGAGGTACCTCGGTATGTTCAACCACGCAGTCATAATGGCCAGGACGGGCGCCAGGGGAAGCATGCTCAACCTCACCCAGATGGCCTCGCTCGTGGGTCAGCAGTCCGTGAGGGGTAAGCGGATCGAGAGGGGGTACACGGGCAGGCCCCTGCCGCACTTCAAGCCCAGCGACCTGTCTCCTGAGGCCAGGGGCTTCGTCGCCAGCAGCTTCTCCACGGGTCTCGCGCCCACCGAGTTCTTCTTCCACGCGGTCTCGGGTCGTGAGGGGCTGGTGGACACTGCTGTGAGAACCGCGCAGAGCGGCTACATGTACCGACGCCTCCAGAATGCCCTCCAGGACTTCTACGTCGCATACGATGGCACCGTGAGGAACAGCGAGGGCATGGTTATCCAGTTCCGCTACGGAGAAGACGGCGTCGATCCTTCCCGCAGCGACCACGGCAAGCCGGTGAACGTCGAGAAGCTTGTAAAGAGGATTGTAGCTCTAAGAGGTGTCGGGTGAGCGAGATGGAGGGGGCGCAGCCGATATCCCCGGAGGAGCTCTGGAGCGAGATTGAGAAGTACCACGACACGCTCCCGGAGTCCCTCAGGAAGGAGCTGTACAGCAAGATCCTCGAGTACGGGTTGACGAGGGAGGAGGCGCTGGCCGTTATCAGCGAGGCTGTGAAGCGCTACCTCTCAAGCCTGGTGAACCCCGGGGAGGCCGTGGGCACGGTGGCTGCGCAGTCCATCGGGGAGCCTGCGACGCAGATGACCCTGAGGACCTTCCACTTCGCGGGCGTCAGGGAGCTGAACGTCACGCTGGGGCTGCCCAGGCTCATAGAGGTCGTAGACCTGCGGCGCGAGCCATCAACCCCCATGATGGAGATTCACCTAGAGCCGGAGATAGCTAAGGACGAGGAGGCTGCCCTCCGCATAGCCAGGGAGATAGAGCTCACCACGGTCGAGAATCTCTGCAGGTCCGCCACGATCGACTACTACGAGTCAGCCGTGATCCTGGAGCTCGACCCCGAGATGATGGAGAACAGGGGCGTAACCCTGGACGACCTTCTCAGGGCTCTTGAGAAGGTGAAGGGGAAGAAGGGCTCAGTGGAGGTCTCAGAGGACGGAAGCACGGTGATCATCAGGCTCGGCACAGACGACGTCATAAAGCTGCGGCGTGCCTACGAGAGGATCCTGAACCAGAGGGTGAAGGGGCTCAAGGGGGTTAGGCACGCGATAGTGAAGCCCATTCGCAACGACAAGGGGGAGCTGGTGGAGTACGTGATCCTCACCGAGGGTAGCAACTTCCAGGGTGTGCTGTCGATACCGGGCGTTGATCCCACCAGGACGCGGACGAACAACATCCAGGAGATGTACGAGGTCCTCGGGATCGAGGCTGCGAGAGCTGCCATAATCGAGGAGATCAAGAAGGTCCTGGATGAGCACGGTCTCGACGTGGATTACAGGCACATCATGCTGGTCGCAGACGCCATGACTTACACCGGAAAGGTCAGGCAGGTGGGCAGGCACGGCGTTGCGGGCGAGAAGGAGAGCGTGCTCGCTAGGGCGAGCTTCGAGGTCACAGTCAAGAACCTCGTCGAAGCCGCGCTATTCGGGGAGGAGGACCCCCTGCGCGGCGTGATAGAAAACATTATAATAGGTAACAGGCCAATCCCCCTGGGCACGGGTTCCGTCAAGCTTAAACTGCGCGTGGCAAGCGGCGCTCCGAAGCGGGGTGGTGCTTGATGTCCGCCGACATAGTTAGGGAGCTCCAGACGGCGATCAGAACCGGGAAGGTCGTGCTGGGCTACAGAAGGACTCTTAGGGAGCTTGTGAACGATAGGGCGAAGCTGGTGGTAGTGGCTAAGAACGCCCCCAGCCACATAATCGAGGAGCTGAAGTACTACGCCTCCCTGTCCCAGACGCCGGTCCTGGTCTTCGAGGGGTCAAGCAGGGAGCTAGGGGCGGCCTGCAGGAAGCCCTTCATGGTCTCCGCCCTGGCTATACTAGACCCAGGAGAGAGCAACATCCTGCACATGGTACAGGGAGGAGGATGAAGCCCGGAGGCATCAAGCTGACGGATGAGGAGCTCCAGCTGATGAGGATCTTCGAGGAGATCACGCAGGTCGTACCCAGGGACTGCATATACGACGAGCAGTTCAACAGGTACATATTCGTGGTCGGGAAGGGCCAGGCTTCGCTCGCTGTGGGGAAGAACGGCGCAAAGGTACGCCTGCTCCGAGGGGTCCTGAAGAAGGATGTGGAGGTCGTTGAGGAGGGGGAGAGCGTGGAGGAGCTTGTGAAGAGCGCGCTATTCCCCGCCAAGGTTACAGAGATAGTCATACACGGAAACGACTACCGCAAGGTCGTGATCGCCAAGGTCAGCAGGGACTCCATTGCCTTCGCGATCGGCAGGAACGGTAGGAACGTGCACCGCGCGCGCCTCCTCCTCAGAAGGTACTTCGACATCGCCGACATCAGAGTTGTGCAGCGCGAGTAAGCTCGCGCCTCGTCGGCTGCTCATGAGCCCCCCTCACAACTTCGCCGCAGCTTGCATGCGCGCCCGGCGCAACCTATATAACCGGTAGTTTGCGTGGGCTGAGGGGTGTCTAGTTGCCGGGTAGCAAGTCGCCCAGAGGCATGTTCGCTGCGCGCAAGCTGGTAAAGAAGCGGAAGAAGTTCCGCTGGAGCGACCTGGAGTACAAGAGGAGGATGCTGCAGCTTAAGAAGAAGTACGACCCGCTCGAAGGAGCCCCCATGGCCCGGGGCATCGTCATAGAGAAGGTGGGCATCGAGAGCAGGCAGCCCAACAGCGCGGTTAGGAAGTGCGTGAGAGTGCAGCTCATCAAGAACGGCAAGGTGGTCACAGCCTTCCTACCCGGTGACGGCGCGCTGCTCTTCGTGAACGAGCACGACGAGGTTGTGATAGAGGGCATAGGCGGCCCCGAGGGCAGAGCCTACGGCGACTTGCCCGGCGTGAGGTGGAAGGTCATAAAGGTCAACGGCGTCTCGCTGAAGGAGATTCTCAGAGGAAGGAAGAAGAAGCCAACGAGGTAAAAATCGAATGCCTCAGCTGAGAGTTCTGGAGAAGAAGGGTGAAAAGCTAGTTCTCCTCCTGGAGGACGTCAGCCCGGCCCTGGCGAACTCGATAAGAAGGGCGGTCATCGCAGAAGTGCCCACGCTGGCCATCGACGAGGTCATAGTTGCTGAGAATACCTCTGTCCTCTGGGATGAGATGATAGCGCACAGGCTGGCCCTAATCCCCCTGAAGATGGACGACAAGACGTACGACGCCCTGCTCGACTGCTACGAGAGGGGCGAGGACTGCAGCGTGATATTCAGCCTGGACGAGGAAGCGGTTGAGAGGGCCAGGACTGTGCTGAGCGGCAGGCTCAGGTTTGAGGGGGTTGAGGGCGTGGCCGCGCCGGCTGAGGCCTTCAACGTGGAGCCGGTCTCGAAGAACATCCCGATCCTCAAGCTGGCGAAGGGGCAGCGCATCTCCCTGACGGCGATCGCGAGGATGGGGGTGGGGCGTGAGCACGCCAAGTGGCAGCCCGTCAGCGCCGTCGGCTACAAGTACAAGCCTGTCATCAGGGTTCTGAAGAACCCGGAGAGCGAGGAGGTAGCAGCCAAGATCGTGGAGACCTGCCCCCGAAAGGTCTTCGGCTACAAGGATGGCTCCCTCGTTGTTGTGAACCCGCTCAGCTGCAGCCTATGCCGCGAGTGCGCCGAGAAGTTCCCAGAGTACATCGAGGTCAGGGGAGACCCGCGCACGATAATCATGAGCGTGGAGGGCCTAGGAGTGATCCCGGTGGAGAAGGTGCTCCTCATCGCCCTGGACATCCTCAGCAAGAGAGTCAACAGCCTCGTCGAGAAGATCAAGGAGCAAGCGCTGAGAGCCGAAGCCCAGGCACCAGCTGGAGAGGCTCTCTAGCGCCCTGCAATGAGGCTGGGAGCGCTCAGGCCGAGCCGGGCGAAGATCCTGCTGTCAGCCGCGCTAGCCCCGCTGATCTTCCTCCTGGTGCTCACCTACCTAACACCGGTCTGCATTGACCCAACGGCGGAGGCCTGGGCGCGGAATCCAGACCCCGAGTACTGGGGCTGCCACACGATGCTGCACCGGCACATCCGCTCCGTACCGGACTTCATCGCTGTCTACGACCTCCCCTCCGCCTCCCTGCTTGCACTCCTCCTCTCCTACCTCGCAGCGTGCGTCTTCACAGCACTGGCAGGAAGGTTCCGCGGGAGGGAGGGGCCTGGAGGCGCCCGACGCGCCACCCGAGCTTGACCCTCCGGGTAGCAGCCTCTTACGCGCGCATCGCGCAGAAACTTTTTATTACGTTGGGCCGAAGGGGGCTGGAGCTTCATGAAGAGGACTGGCCCCACGAATATCCACCTGCGCCTGCTGATCAAGCAGCTGAAGCGGGCTAGCCGGCAGTACAAGGCTCCTGTGTGGCGCAGGGTAGCTGAGCTGCTAAGCCGCCCTAGGAGGCAGCGCATCGAGGTCAACCTAAGCCGGATCAACAGGTATGCTAATGAGGGAGACGTCGTGGTCGTCCCCGGGAAGGTTCTAGGAAGCGGGGAGCTGACGAAGAGAGTAACCGTGGCTGCGTGGAGGTTCAGCAGGTCGGCGCTCGAGAAGGTGCGGAGGGTTGGGGAGGCTATCACCATAGAGGAGCTCCTCCAGCGCAACCCGGAGGGACGGGCCGTTAAGATAATTTCATGAGGGGGTGTGGGCTGTGAGCGGTGTGCTCGTGATAGATGGTGAGGGGCACGTCGCTGGGAGGCTGGCTAGCGTGGTTGCGAAGAAGCTGCTGATGGGGGAGAGCGTGGTTGTGGTGAACGCGGAGAAGATAGTGATCACGGGTAAGCCCAGGGCCGTCTTCGAGAAGTTCTACAAGAGGTGGGCGGAGTGGAGGACGTACTACAACCCGGAGAAGAGGGGGCCAAAGTACCCCAGGATGCCGGACAGGCTCTTCAAGCGGATGGTCCGCGGCATGCTCCCGGACAAGCCCAAGGGAAGGGAGGCTTTAAAAAGGCTGAAGGTCTTCATAGGCGTGCCTAGGGAGTTCGCGGATAAGCCCAAGGTCAAGATACAGGAGGCCCTCTTCACCAACCCCTACGTCTCCTACGTGACTCTCGGTGAGCTTTGCAGAATGCTTTCCCAAAGGGTCTTCGGGGGTGAGGCTGGATGAGCCTGAGGATAGTTCTGGCATCCGCCAGGAGGAAGACCGCCAGAGCGAGGGCTATCGTCAAGGAGGGTAGGGGCAGGGTGTTCATCAACGGTGTGCCGCTGGAGGTTCTGGAGCCCGAGCTCGTTAGGTTGAAGATAATGGAGCCGATACTCCTGGCGGGGAAGCTGGCGAGCCAGGTGGACATCTACGTGGAGACGAGTGGCGGGGGCATTATGGGGCAGGCCTCCGCCGCTAGGACGGCCATTGCCAGGGCTCTCGTCGAGTGGACGGGGAACGAGGAGCTGAGGAAGCTATTCCTGGAGTACGACAGGCACTTGCTCGTCGAGGACCCAAGGCAGGCTGAGCCCAAGAAGCCGCGCGGCAGGTCGGCAAGGGCGAAGAGGCAGAAGAGCTACCGCTAGCGAGCCTCCTCCACGCCGGAGAACAGCAGTATCTTGTCTATTACCTCCACATGCGAGAGGAACATCCTCCTGCAGCAGTACCGCGTGATACCCATCTCGTCGAGCACCTTCCCAGGATCCTCCCCCTGCTGAACCCTCTGGGCGAACTCGTACCACTTGTCGGCGATCAGGCTACCGCACGTGAAGCAGCGTATGGGAATTATCACGCGAC
>Ga0326760_1000726_pt1 | contig 16218 bp, 18 predicted proteins | sample GCREP_S_FD_207668 | JGI IMG/M metagenome (GOLD analysis project Ga0326760, IMG submission 207668) | Hot spring sediment microbial communities from Geyser Creek Basin, Yellowstone National Park, WY, United States - GCR.EP_S | ecosystem: Environmental > Aquatic > Thermal springs > Near-boiling... | reverse complement strand
CTGTCCCACTTGTCGGCGAGTTTCACGCCCTCGAGGATTCTGAACGCGCGCCTGGCCAGCTCCTCCTCCTCCCTCGCCCAGTCCCTCGCGAGCGCCGAGATTATGCCCTCCCCCCTCCGCCTCCTGGCAGCCACGAGCAGGTTCTCGAGCACTGTCAGCTTCTGGAACACCTGAGGCACCTGAAACGTCCTGACAATGCCGGTCTCGAATATTCTGTGCGGGGGCCAGCCGGTGATGTCCAGAATCTCGCCATTCTGTCTCACGAAGAGGACCCTGCCGGCGTCGGGCTTGTAGACTCCTGTTATCACGTTGACCAGCGTGGTCTTCCCGGACCCGTTCGGCCCTATCAACAGCGTGATCTTGCCGCGCTCGACCTCCACGCTCACGCCATTGAGAGCCTTAAGTGCGCCGAACTGCTTCACAAGGTCTCGCACTACTAATATGTGGCGGGACATCGAGAGCTGCTTGCGGAGCCCAGAATTAAAAAGGGACCTCCGTGCCTGGGAGCGGCTACTTAAAAAACTCTCTGTCGAACTCCTCTATCGTCCTGTTCAGCCCGTAATAGTACCCGGCGTCAACGTACCTGGGCTTCCCCTCAACTGCCTTCACGCCCCAGATGATGTAGTTCGGGAACGCTCTGTCCCCGTTCTCGTCGAGATATACCGCTCCCGTGACGCCGGTGTACCTGCCCTCCCTCCCCCACCTCTCGAGCTCCGCCCTCACTCTCTCCGGGTCGTCTGTCCCGAGGTTGCATATGATCTGCGCTAGCATCATCGCCGCGTCGTACGCGTACGGGTCGTACGCTACTGGGTCTCTGCCGTACCTCTCCCTGTACCTCCTTGCGAACTCGGCGTACCTCGGGTCGCTCGGGTGCGGCCTCGCTATCGTGCCGAGCGTCCTGTGCCTTGCCAGTACCTCGCCGGCCTGCTCCGCCAGCGCCGCGCTGTACGCCCAGCCGTCAGTGCCGACCCACCTCACTTTTGCGAGCACAGGGCTCGCGTCTGCGCTCCGCACGGCGACGATCCCGTCGTCCTCGAACGAGACGAAGACTACCGCCGCGTCGGTGCCTGGAGCGCCGAGGGCTCTCGCGAGTTTGTCAAGCGCCGGCGGTATTGCGTGCGGGAACTCCTTCGGGTCCGGCGGGTAGCCCTCGGCCGCGACTATCCTGACGCCGGCCGCTGCCGCCTCCCTCGATACGGCGTCCCTCAGCCCCGCGCCCCACGGGTCGTCCCTGTATAGTATCACGGCCCTCGTGACGTTAAGCCTCCTGAGCAGGTCCACTATTGCCCTGGCCTGAGCCAGGTCGGTCGGGACGACCCTGTAGATCCAGTCGCCGGGTATTGCCAGCAGGGGCGACGTCGAAGACTGGCTCACAATGAGTATCTTGTTGCGGTCCGCGAACTCCTTCACCGCCGCGACCTCCCTGCTCGACATCGGCCCCACGACAATTCTCGCGCCCCTGGCGTAGAGCGCCTGCAGCCTCTCGAGGGCCCTGGTCGGGTCGGTGCCCGTGTCCTCGAAGAGGGCCTCGAATCTCACGCCGGGGCACATCTTGTTGGCGTCCTCAACCGCCAGCGCTATTGCATCTCTCGACCCCGCGCCGTAAGAGGCCAGGCCGCCGGTGAGCGGGACCAGGGCGCCGACGCGGACGACCTTCTTGGGCGGCGGGCCCATGAGTGCGAGCGCGGCTATGATCGCGATGATAGCAACGGCAATTGCGACACCCACTCCAATATACAAGGCCCTGGATGCCATGACGCGCAACGGCATGCTATTTTAAAGCCTTGCGCGCTGCCCGGCCCCTTTCGGGGCGCAACTAGAGCGGCGCCGCAATATTTCTATAACGGGCCTCACCGGAGGTCTGGTGCAGGTCGACTATCTGACGCTGGAGAGGGCCGTGATAGCCTCTAATGTATACTCTTTGTTCAGTCTCGGCTTGAGCTTGACGTACATCACGACCAGAATCCCGTCGTTCGCGCACGGGGACCTCGCAACGGTCGGGGCGTATACGTGCTACCTCACGATATTGCTGTTCCTGAGGCCGCTGGGACTGCCCGCCAGCGTCTATGTCACCTTCCCGCTGGCCGCGCTGGCAGCAGGCCTAGTCGCGTTTGCCGTGTACAACGCGGTGTTCAGGCCGCTCGTAAGGCGCGGCGCCAGCGTGACAACGCTGATGATTGCGTCGTTCGGCGCTCACTTCCTCATATATGCTGTGCTTGCAATTCTCACAGACTGTGTCCAGAGCAGGCACGGAATTATCATCAGGAACGCGCAGCTGTTTCAATGGGAGTATGTGTGGCCAGGCACTGACGCCATGATGTCTACGGCGATAAACAGCACGCTAGCTCTCGCCGCAATCGCCGTGCTGCTCTATCTGCTGCTCTACAAGACCCGGTACGGCGTCATAATGAGGGCCAGCGTTGACAACATGCAGCTTGCAAAGGTCATGGGAATCGACATCGAGAGAGTCTTCATGGTGACGTGGCTTCTAATAGGCGCCGTGACCGGAATAGCCGGGATCTACGCGGCAATGATATTCCCGCTGACCGAGGAGCTAGGCTGGTTCCAGCTGCCCGTCGTCTTTGCCGCGTCTATCGTCGGGGGCCTCTCGAGGGTTTACGGAGCCATGCTCGGCGGCTACTTGACGGGCGCGAGCATGGTGCTCGGCGGCGCGTACTTACTGGCGCCGCTGCATGTGCCGCTTGAATTCCAGCTCGTAATACCGTTTGCCATGGTTGTCATAGTGCTGCTGCTGGCGCCTCAAGGTCTCGTCGAGGTTATCGAGAGGGCGCTTGCACGCAGGGGATGACGGCATGCAGCTGCAGCTAGACCCCGGCCTCGTTATTGTGCTGCTGAGGGAGACTCTCGCGTTTCTCGCAATTTACGGAATTTACGTGCTGAGCCTGAACCTCGAAGCGGGTTACCTGGGCCTCCCGCAGTTCGGCAAGGTGATGTTCCTAGCGCTGGGGGGCTTTGCCGTCGGCGGCATTACGACGTGGACCGCCATGCTCGCCTACGAGGGCGTGATAGCGGCGAGACTGGGCTTCAGCCCGGTGGCAGATGCGATGGAGTACTGCAGGGCGTACCAGTACCAGGCCGTTGCAGTGATAAACGAGGCATTTAAGAGCTCGCTGCCCGAGGGCCTGGCGTTCTTCGCCGGGTCGGTCGTGCTGGCTGCGGTGCTGGCAGGGGCGTTCGGGCTTCTCGCAGCGTGGCCTGCAATAAGACTGCGGGAGGACTACCTCGGCATACTTCTGCTCGTGAGCGCTGAGATTGTCAGGGTTGTTACTGTGTACACGCCGCAGCTCGCGTGCGGTGTATACGGGAGGGTGGTCCCAGATCCCTTCGCGTGGATGGGAGATGGCAGGCCGTGGGGCTATCTGGCCGTTCTGCTTGCATTCCTGCTCCTCGCCTTTATCGTGCTCGAGCGGCTCTGCAACTCCCCGTTCGGCCGCGCGCTGAGAGCCATTAGGGATGCCGAGACAGCCGCGGCTGCCTTCGGGAAGGACGCGGCGAGGTTCAGGGCCTGCGTGTTTGTCGTGGCGTCGGCGTTAAGCGGTATTGCCGGCGCCCTCCTCGCATTCTACATGTACTACACCAACATGGGACAATTCACACCAGTCTTGACGTTTATCGCGTGGGCCATGCTCGTCGTCGGCGGGATGGGCAATAACGCGGGCGCGCTGCTGGGCGTCGCTATTTACATCGCCACAGACCGCCTCTTAACGGTGTTTAAGGAGAGCATAGTGGGGGCAATTGTTGCAGCAACTGGCGCGAAAATAGACCCTGTCTACTTCCAGTACATGGTGTTCGGCATTGCAATTATATTAATTTTGATATTTAGGCCCCAGGGGCTAGTCGGCGAGAAACCCGCGAGAACTCTACCGCGCGAGACTCTAGAAAGAGCGCGCAAAGGGCTTAAATTTAAATAGCCAGTGCTTACACGCACCGCCGTGACAATTACAATAGACCCAAAAGCCTTTTACGCCAATCCGATAGCAGGCAAGCCATTTTACGTGAGGTTCGAAGTACCCAAGGAGCTGGCAGAGAAGGCGCTCGAGCTGCTCTCAGTGGCGCGGCAGACGGGCAGGGTCAAGAAGGGGACGAACGAGACAACAAAGGCCGTTGAGAGGGGTCTCGCAAAGCTCGTGCTAATAGCTGAGGACGTAGACCCGCCGGAGGTGGTGGCGCACCTGCCGCTGCTCTGCGAGGAGAAGAAAGTCCCGTACGTCTATGTGCCCTCCAAGGAGAGGCTCGGGAAGGCTGCAGGCATAAACGTGGCAGCGGCGTCTGCGGTTGTAATAGATCCGGGACAGGCGGCCGCAGAGCTGGAGGCGCTTGTGTCGAAGCTGAATGAAATACGACTAAAGTACGGTCTTAATGCAATACCGTTGCCCTCCGGCACGGCGGCACCAGCGCAGGCAGGCACCGCCAGGAAGTGAAAGAGCGCGTGGGGGCAGCGCTGGAAGTCCCATCGCGCCCGCCTCAGAGAGGGCTAGCCGGCTTTCTGCGAGGCGGCAGGCGCCCGCTCCCTCTTTTCCTTTCTCACCCACGCCTGCCCTCTCGGGTCCCTCCTAAATTTCACCATGCTGACGAAACACTTCCTACTGCAGAATCTGAGAACCGTGCCGTCAGTCTTAGCGTACACCATGCCGTAGCCCGGCAGTATTGCGGAGCCGCAGAAAGAGCACTTATATATTTTCATCGCGCCGCGAGCTTCCTCGCCTCTCTCTCAGTCTCTCTGAGCATCAGTATGTCGCCAACTCTGACAGGTCCCTTTACGTTTCTCGTTAAGATGCGTCCTTTGTCGCGCCCCTCAAGCACCTTTACCTTGACCTGCGTCACCTCGCCGGCGATGCCAGTTCTGCCGAGTATCTGCACAACTAGTGCCGCCACGGCGTCCTCGTAAGGCGAGAGCTTAACCTCCTCAGCCACAGCGCGCGGTTTGTGCTGGAATATTTAAGCCTCGCGGTGTCACCCTTTTAAATTATCCCTGTGCAGTCTTTATACATGGCAGGCGCATACCGATGTGCCATCTGCGGCCGCGACAACACGCCGTTGCTCGAAGCGAACGTCAAGGGCATGGGCTTTGCGCTCATCTGCCCTTCGTGCTGGTCAAAACTAGCGGCTGAGAATAGAATTCTCGTGAGTAGCAGCGGCGGGGGCTGTTCCTGCGGCTGACGGCTTTCCGTCTCGGTGGGAGCTCTGCGCAGCGCGCGGCTCATGCGCCAGCGAGCCAGCTTCACGAAACTAAATTGTGAATTTCCTCAAGCGCGCGGAGTGCAATTATGGGCTGAAAATAATTTCAGGGCACAAGAGGGCCCTGTCCCTTTGGGGAGGGGCAGTGCCCTCTTGTGCCGTCGAGCGAGTAAAGGCTTAAAAAGCAGCGCGCTGGGACTGCCAGGGGCGGGGGTGCCCGAGCCAGGTCAAAGGGGCAGGGCTTTCGGCATTAGCCGGCCCACAAGACCCTGTGGCGTAGGCCTGCGTGGGTTCAAATCCCACCCCCCGCACCAGTCGCTCTCTGTAGACTCCATGGTGGCAGCCGCGATCTCGCGTGCAGGAGCTTGGAGTCTCTAGCCCTCAGGGATTGGTGCCGCCAGGCAACATGCATGCTACTGTCGGCACGCGCCGCGGGCGGCTTGGCTGGCCGGCGAGCTGAACTTTGCGCTGGGTGAGAGGAGGGGAAAGCCGGCCGCCGCCGACACCTGCGCGGGAATCGCCCCTGGGCGCTCTACCGGGCTAAGCTACGGGCCCTCGCGGTCGCGAGGATTTGCCGCGCAATTATTTAAGCATTCCTCCGGCGCGCGGCTACGCGACCAGATCCAGGGCAAATCTGGTGACCTTCCACGGATCCCAGCGACCCTCGGGGAGGTACGGCTCGCCCAGCGGCTTTCTTGCAGCCAGCGCCTCGCGCGGGCCTAGCGCTGCGCATATCGCCTCCGCGCCGCCAACTGCCGAGACCTTCACTGCCTCTCTTATCTGGTCGTTTTGCGCGAGGTACATTAGCGCAGACACGGCAGGATTCCTCGCAGGCCCGCGCCAGTGATATGCATAGTACAGCGCCTGGGCGAGCTCGAGCCAGCTCGAGACGGCCTCGGGCTTGACGCAAATTACTGTGACCTCATCGCTGCTTTCAACCCTCTCGACGGGATCCCTCACTATCTCCACGCGGACGCACAAGTGCCCAGAGCAGCGCACTGCAGAGAGCGGGCCGGGCGTAAAAAACGCAGGCGCTAGGGCCGCTCGCTCAATCCAAAGCGCCCGGAAGGCCGGAAAGAAAATAGGCGCGCTAAAACCAGCTTGCTACCGCGCTATACCTTTACGCTCTCGAAGATGTGCTTGCGGTAGTACTTCTGCGTTATGTGGGGCCTGGCATTAGTCAGCTCGTCCTCGGGCAGTATTGACATGACGTCCCAGCCTATGTCCAGCGTTTCCTCGAATGAGCGCCTCTCGTAGAATCCCTGTCTGATGAACTTCTGCTCGAACGCGTCCGCAAAGCGGAGGTAGCGCCGCTCTCTCCACCCTAGATTGCGCTCCCCGACAAGTGTCGCGAGGCTTCTGGTCTCGAGTGCCTTGGCGTACGCCGAGATTAGCGTGTACGCAACGTCCTTGTGGTCCTCTCTAGTCTTGCCCTCGCCGATTGCGTCCTTGGCCAGGCGCGACAGTGACATGATGACGTCAAACGGCGGGTAAATGCCCTTGCCCCACATTGACCTGCTGAGGACCAGCTGCCCCTCGGTGATATAGCCCGACAGGTCTGGTATCGGGTGCGTGATGTCGTCGTGCGGCATTGTCAGGACCGGCAGCTGCGTGAGGGATCCCTTCCTGCCGCGCGCTATGCCGGCCCTTTCGTATATCGTGGCCAGGTCAGTGTACATGTAGCCCGGATAGCCGCGCCTGCCGGGCAGCTCTCCCCTGCCGGACGACAGCTCTCTCAGCGCCTCGCAGTAGTTCGTCATGTCGGTTATTATTGCCAGGACGTGGTACCCGAGCTCCCACGCGAGGTACTCGGCGATCGTCAGCCCGACGCGCGGCGCGAGGATGCGCTCCGGCACTGGGTCGGAGGCGAGGGCGAGCACGGCAACGGCCCTCCTGAGGGAGCCTGTCTTTCTGAATTCGTCAACGAAGAACATGGCCTCCTCGGTCTTCAGGCCGACGCCGACGAACACGACGGCGAACTCCTCCTCCTGCCCCCTGACGGTAGCCTGCCTGACGACCTGCGCGGCGAGCATGTTATGCGGCAGCCCGCTGCCGGAGAAGAGGCCCAGCTTCTGGCCGCGCACGAGAGTGTAGAGGCCGTCAATTGCAGACACTCCAGTCTCAATTGGCTGCTCGGGGTACTCCCTCGTGTACGGGTTGAGCGGCTCTCCGTTCACGTCGCGGAAGTCCTCGGGCGGCGGCAGTGGCATGTGGTCTCTCGGCTGGCCCTTGCCGTCGAGAACTCTGCCTACCAGCTGCTCCGAGACTGCCATCTTCAGCGTCTTGCCATAGAATCTGACGGTCGAGCCCCTGGCCGGCAGGGCAAGCGTTGGCGCCAGCACTTGCGCTACTGCAAAGTCCTCGCCGACGGCAACTACCTGCACTCTTCGCGGCTCGCCGTCGGGGCCTATCACCTCGCCCACCTCGTTGTAGGCGACGCCTCTCGTCCTCTCAATTACTATGAGAGGACCCTTAACCTCTCTCACTGTCGAGTAGGTGACTACAGGCGAGATCTCGGGAATGAGCTTCGTTGCTGCCATGCGGACTCCCATGCTGGCGTTAATAAAGTTTTAGCGCGTCTACTCTTGCCTGCCGACTCTATACACCCCCTCCTCCACTCTCCTCAGTACGTAAATCCCCCTCTCGGTCTTTATTACGGCCTGTTTCGGCCAGCCCGTTGCGTCGATGGACACCTGGAGCAGGCCCGCCCTCCTGAACAAGTCTATGATGTCGCCCTCCGGGAGGTCCTCCGGAATTGCTATTACGTAGTCAAACACGCCGCGCTTGATGAGTCTCGCGAGCGCCTCGCGGTCCTCCTCGCTCGTCACGTCGTAAAAGCTCCTCTCGCCCACAGAGCGGCGCGAGGGGGATTACATAAGGCTTTCGTGCCAGGCCTCCGCCGCGTCTGGCGCGCTGCCGCAGTTAATATAACTTGCTGGCGCATGCACGAGCGATGCCCTACCTTTACAGGGTTGCGTATGACGGCGCGCTCTTTCACGGATTCACGGGCCATCAAAACTCGGTGGAGCGGGCGCTGAGGCGCGCTCTCGGCGAGATTCTCGGCAGGGGGAGCAGGACGGACCCAGGCGTGTCCGCGGTGGCGAACGTTGTCATGGCCTCCCGGGTGCTGCCGGTGGGCTACATCAACTCTAGACTGCCGCGCGGAGTCTGGGTGTGGGCTGTCGCGAGCGTGCCCGACGGCTTCAACCCGAGGCGCGCCAGGGCGCGTGAGTACCTCTACGTCGCGCCGCACTGGGGCGAGGACTTGGAGGCCATGCGCGAGGCTGCCGGCCTCCTCACAGGCACGCATAACTACGCCTCGTTCGCGAAGATGCGCGGCAGCAGGGGAGTGCCTGCAGTCACGACGATTTACAGAATTGACGTCGAGCTCGCAGGCAGTCTTGTCATCATGCGATTTGTGGGGCGGGGGTTCAGGAATAAAATGCTGCGGAAGCTCGCGTGGGCCATTCTCGCGGCAGGCCGCGGAGTGCTGCGGCTCGGGGACCTCAAGGAGTTGCTTGAGAATCCGAGGCCAGGCGCCGTTCCCAGCGCGCCTGCCGAGGGGCTCGTTCTGCTTAACATAGAGTACGACGGCGTGTCCTTTCAGGTAGATGCCGCGGCGCTCAGATCTGTCTACCGCTACTTCCTGTCCAAGGCGAGAAGTCTCGCGGCGCGCGCCGCGGCGCTCGAGACTGCAGGCAAGGCTCTCGCCCTCTGGGAAGACTAATTAAAGCCGGGAGTCGAAGCTCGCATGTTCGATCACTGTGACTATGATGCTGCAATTAGAGCCGTGGAGGAGGTGGTGGATAGGCTGGTCTCAGAGCACTACGAGGGCGTGCCGCGCGCCGAGCTGGAAATCCTCAAGAACTTTGCCGTGAACGACCTAGTGCACTACTTTGCGACGCGCGCTGGTGTTTACTCTAGGGAGAGGTTCTCGGAGGAGGGAGCCCGCAGGCTGCTCTGTGCGTTCATCGAGAGGGCCCGCCACAAGCTCTGGGATATAGTTTCGGAGTGGTTTGTTCTTTGGAAAATAAAGTGGAATCAGCGCGTTAAGCTCGTGTTTTCAGACAAAGAGCTAAAGCAGAGGGCCCGCGCAGAGAGGCCAGAGCGCGTCAACATCTCGCGCGTGCTGGGCAGGGAGAGGCTCAGAGAGCTGAAGCTCTTCATAATAGCAAATCTCATCAGGAGCGGGGAGGTCGCAGGGGTGGAGCAAATTGCCGAGTTTCTCGTCCACGACGAGTTAGGCAATCTCTTGAATTCTCACGGCGCGCGGGAGGTGATTAGAATGTACACGTCAGGAGAGCTCGCGTACAGGCTGCTGGAGAGAGTGGACGCGCTAAGGAGAGTCAGCGGGCCCCTGCTGCTGCTAAAGTTTGACTTCAGGAGAGTCCGCTAGCGCGCCCGCCCGGAATGGCAAAACTTTACCTCGCCGGCATCGGCCCCGGGCCAGGCTACGTTACTGAGAGGGCGCTGCGAGTGCTGCGCGAGGCCGACTGTCTATTTTACGAGGACTACACGGGCCCCGCTCACGTCGAACTGCTGCGCAAGCTCGCGGGTAGAGAGCCGCTCAAGCTCACAAGGCGAGACCTAGAGGATGAGTCGGGGCGCAAGATACTTGAGTGCCTCAATGCAGGGAAGAGCGCGGCGCTGGTGACTGCAGGAGACCCGCTCCTCGCAACCTCTCACGCAGCACTGGTAGCGTTAGTGAGGTCGCGGGGCCACAGCGTTGAGATAGTGCCAGGAGTCTCTATAGTGTGCGCCGCCCTCTCCGTGAGCTGCCTGTCTGTGTACAGGCTGGGAGGGGTCGCCACAGTGACCTACCCCAGGGGCGGGGTGTACTCGATGAGGCCTTACGAGCTCGCGGAGATGAACTTAAAGAGGGGGCTTCACACGCTGCTCCTCCTGGACGTCAGAGACGATGGCTCATACATGCCGCCGAGAGACGCCGCGGCGGTGCTGCTGGAGTTGGAGGGCGCGGCAAGGCGCGGCGTGTTCGTCAAGACGAGAGAGGTGATCGTGGTTTACAGGCTCGGCTGGGGCGGCTCGGTGCTGCGCGCGGCCCTTGGCGAGTTGCTGAAGTGCGACGTGGAGGGCCCGGCCGTAATCATTGTGCCTGCCTCGCTGGGCCCTGTGGAGAGGGAGTGTCTAGCATCAGTGGCGTCGGGCCAGGGGGGCCGGGAGGCGGGCAGCTAGGCGCACAGATTATTACCGCCCGCGCCCGCTCGCGCGTGACCGAGGAGGTTGTGCCTGTTTACGCCCAGGGCTTTTACGTTGTGAATCCCGGCGTTGTTAACATGATCATAATATTTGACTACTCGGACAGAGCGCGTTACTACTATAGGCTCTTGCGGGAAGGCGGTGAGAGACTCTCCCGCGAGATCTCGACGGTGTGGGAGAACATGCAGAGATTCATGGACGGGGAGGTTGTGAGAGTTAACGGACAGAGAGTGCGCCCGCTTATTCACGACGTCTACGTAGGGCTCAGGGGCTCTCCCACCAGGCCCTATATAGTGTTCACGGGCTCCTTCCCCGCACCGCTAAAAGACGGCGAGAATGTGTACGAGAACGTGTACGAGGAGGAGGCGGCAGAGTACGACTACGAGGCCGTCTGGATCTTCCCGCAGAACGCGCAGATAGTCGACTGGCACTTCAGCGGCGCTGTCGAGACGCCGGAGCCCTATATTTTGAGGGTCTCGGTGAAGCGGGGAGCTAACGTGGGGGGCAGGGAGTACATTAAATTTGTGCTCAAGCGGGGGCTGGGCGCGAGTTGAGCCGTGCCGGCCGGCCTCACGGCGTCTCGAGCACGAGACCCCTGCCCGGGACTATGTTGACGCGAAATGCCCTCACTGCGTGGTTCGTCATCCTCATTTTCTTCACGATGAGCCACCTCCTGACCTCCTTGGCCGTCTCCACGTCGTCCATCCACATGTGTACCACGCCGTCGGCTATGTGCTCCAGGCCGAAGCCGAAGGTCATCTTCGTCGTCGGCGCGTACTGGCTCGTCAGGAGCGCGGTCACGTTGTCCCTGTGCGTCGCTATCTTGAGCTGGTACGAGTACTTTCTGGCCATTGCCGGCTTGTCTGCCCAGAACGCGCTCATGGAGTCTATCACCAGGCGGACGTGCCTCTCCGGCGCCCTCCCCCTCTCGCTGACCACCGCCAGAATGTCGTAGGCCTCGTTTATTGCCTCGATCAGCGTCTCTATTGACAGCGTGGCGTACTTCCTTGCCCTCTCCCTGTCCGCCCCCTGTGCCTCTGCCCTGGCCCTCTCCGAGAGCTGCCTCGCGACCTTCAGAAGGCCGAAGATATCTATCACGACGATGTGCGGCGGCTCCTCCGGCTGCCTCCTCGACGCAATGCTGTGCACGGTGAACTCCGACATGTCCATTCCCAGCTGCCTTGCCTGCTCCATGACGTCCTTGAACTCCTGCTCCGTCGTGACGTAGACCACGGGGTCGCCGGCCTTCAGTCCAGCGTGCGCGAAGTGCATGCACAGTATTGACTTGCCCACGCCGGGCTCCCCCGTGACGACAATCCACGAGCCCTGCGGCACGCCGCCCTCGAGCGCCCTGTCCAGCTCCGCTACTCCAGTGGGAGCGCGCTTAATGGCGCTGGACACGCGAGCCTTAGCGCGAGCGGGAATTAATTATTTACTGCGCATCTCGGCGCGCTGGCAGCGCGCCGGTGCTTTTTTTTTTTAACCCGCGCTGCAAGGCAATGGCGGCAGGATCGGCCCCGGAGGCGGCCGTTGCGGCCGTCCGTGAGCGGGGCTCCGGATTGCACAGCACGCACGAACGTCAGGCCCGTTACTCGCCGCTCGTGGGCGGTGAATAGAGGGCGTCAGCGCACAGAGCCCCGGCCGCCCTCCGGCGCTCCGAGACGCAGAGAGGCACTTCCGGGGGCGGGTCTCGGCCGGCCTGAATTAGCGCGGCCTGCTGCCGCCGAGCAGGCGGCGGGCGTTCTTGCCAACGCGGTCGCGAGGCTCCTGTCGAGGGCAGGGCGCTATCTTCTCGAGGCCAGGTTGAAGGGCTTGCCGTGCTGCAGTATTTTATCCGCGACCTCGGGCGCCGCCCTCTCTAGCTCCTCCGAGATCTGCTCTAGGAAGCTCAGCTCGTCCTTCTCATTCCTCAGCTCGTCGGGAAGCATTCTCGGAATCTCCTCAATTATGGGGTACCACCTCCCGCACGCGGGGCAGTATATCACGCCGCTCTCAATCTCCCACTTGTGGCACTCCTCGCACGGGAGGGCGTCTGGCTTGGGGTGCTCCTTTATCTTGAGGTTCCTGTAGGCGCAGTACTCCTCGCAGAACGGCTTCCTGGGCCACGTGTACTGCCTCTCTGGGTGCTCCGTGCGCTTGATTACAACGAGCTGGAGCGGGAAAGTCTTGTCGTAGGGACACGCAAGAACGTCCATCAGCCTGTACTTCATCGGAGAGGGCGGCGGGGCCGTTTTAAAGTTAGCAGAGCTCGAGAGCTTTATTAAGTGCCGGCGTGTGGACTGGCGCGATGAGCTGGAACCTTGTCGTGGCGACAGGATGGCGCAACGAAAGGCTATGTATGGAGGAGCTGTACAGAGTAGGGGATATCGTAGGCAGGAGGGTAGAGGGAGTGTGGTTCACGGGATTCGACGGGCTGCTGACAGCGAGAGTGGAGGGAGACCCCGTGGAGTTCGTCAGAATGCTCACCGACGTCATTGTGAACAATTATTACATCCCCAGATACGTCCTTAGAGTGACGCCAATAATGTCAGTCGTGAGGACGGACCTTGACGAGATACAGAGAGCCGCTTCCGAGCTCGCCGAGCGATACATAAGACCGGACGAGAGCTACAGAATAGAGCTGAGGAAGCGCGGCGTTAAGTACGACAGAGTCTCAGTCATAGACTACGTAGCGAGGGCAATCAATAGAAAGGTGAACTTAACGCAGCCTGACAGGCTGCTGTGGCTCGAGCTATTCCCAAGCAAGACGGGCATATCCGTTCTCGCCGAGTCGGACAACTTCTCGCTGATGAGGGTCAGGGCCCGGCGCGCAGCCTGAGCCTCACCAGCGCGGTTGCGTGAACAACAACAGAGCCTCGGCCAGTCTAACTGCCTGCCTGGTCTCCCGCGGGTTGTGCGTCCTCACAGCGTGCGCGCCGTGGAGCACGGCCGCTGCCTCGGCTGCAACTGACGCAGGCAGGACTTCCTCCGGGCCCCCCGCGCCTGTTACCCTCCAGAGAAATGACTTCCGCGAGACCCCCACCATTATAGGCTTGCCCAGCTCCCGCAGCCTGGCTAGGTTCGCTATGACGTGCAGGTCCCACTTCCACCACGGCCAGCTCTCATCGCCGTGCCTGTCCTCGCCCCTGATGACGAAGGGCCGGTCCCCCGGCGGCAGCAGCGGGAAGCCAATTCCCGGGTCCGCAATTATCCTCCGGGGGTCGACCCCGCACCTCTCAAAGTGCTCCACCGACTCCCTCAGCGCCTGCACCACTCTAGCGGTTGGCTCGAGACCGCGCCTCGGCTCGCGCTCTCTAGCCAGGAGCACCACGGACGCGCCGTACTCGGCAACGACGCGGCACATCTCGGGATACAGCTTGCCGCCAGTTACGTCGTTCACGATTTCCGCGCCCGCCTTGAGGGCGTACTCGGCGACTGCAGGCCTGTAAGTGTCAACGCTCACGGGCACTCTCACGCTCTTGACCATCTCGGGCAGGACTCTCTTAAGCCTCTCGAGCTCCCTTTCGGGCGGCACCCACGACTCAAGGTACGGCGCCGTCGACATGGCGCCCACATCTATGACGTCAGACCACCTCTCCAGCTCAAGGGCCCTGCTGACAGGGTTCTCGGGCACCGAGTCCCTGTAGAACGACTCGGGGGACAGGTTTATGACGGCAACGACCCTCACGGGGTGCCCGTCCCCGACCCTAATGCGCCCGAGAAGCCCCTCTATGCTCACGGAAGTCCTCCGCAGGGCCGCAAATTTAAATGACCAGCAGCAGGGGAAGCTTCAAAGGGCGGGGCACATGGGAGCACGGTGAGGGCACACGTAGAAGTATACGGATGCTGGCTCGCAAGAGCGGAGGCTGAGATTATCGTGCAGAGAATGGGCCTCGAGCCCGTGAGCGACGCGGACAGTGCAGACGTGATACTAGTCTACACGTGCGCCGTGAGGGAGGACGGCGAGGTGCGGCAGCTGAAGAGAATCCGCGAGCTCGCATCGCTGGGCAGGGAAATTGTGATCGCGGGGTGCCTGGCGAGGCTGAGGCCCTACACCATTAAGTCAATCGCACCGCGCGCGAGACTGATATACCCGTCGGAGGTAGAGGGTCTCCCCGAGAGGGCAATGAGTGTGCTGCCTAAGTACACCGGCGGCGTCACTTACGTCGTGCCGGTTCAGGTGGGGTGTCTCAGCAATTGCACGTTCTGCGCGACAAAGTACGTGAGGGGAGGCGCGGGCTACGTGAAGAGCGCGGATCCGGACGACGTGATCCGCCACGTCAAGGATGCAGTGGCCCGGGGCGCGCGAGAGATTTACCTCACAGGCCAGGACGTCATAACTTACGGCTACGACATGCGGTGGAGGCGCGGGTGGACGCTCCCAGACTTGCTCGAGAGAATACTGAGAGAGGTCGGGGGCGAGTACAAGGTGAGGGTCGGCATGTCAGACCCCGGCGTGTTCATGAAATTCGCCGACCAGCTGCTCGACGTGGTAAGGCATGACCACAGGGTCTACAGGTACTTCCACCTGCCCGTCCAGTCGGGAAGCGACAGAATCCTCGCGGCAATGGGCCGCAAGTACACAGCCGGCGAGTACCGAGAGCTGGTCAGAAAGATAAGGGGGGCGCTCGGCGAGACGGCATTCATCGCCACCGACGTGATTGTCGGATTTCCCGGCGAGACCGACGACGACTTCCAGGAGACGGTCAGGCTGGTCGAGGGGCTGCAGTTCGACAAGGTTCACGTCGCCAGGTTCAGCCCCAGGCCCTTCACGGAGGCCGCCGTGATGCCGCGTCAGGTTCCCGACGCGGAGAAGAAGCGGAGGAGCAAGATACTGTCGGAGCTCGCGCTGAAGATAGCGCACGCTAGAAACAGCATGAGGGTTGGCACGCGCGACGTCGTGATAGTAAATGAGGTGGACCACGGGCTTGTCGTGGGCAGGGCCAGCGACTACAGGCAGGTAGTGGTCAAGCGGGGCAGCGCCGACGGGCTGATGGGGAGCTTCGTCGAGGTTAATATAGTTGCGGCGAGTCCTGTGTACCTCTACGGCGACATCGCAGAGCCGGCCGGCCCTGGCTCCCTCGCGTAGAGCTCGCGGCGCATTGCCTCCAGCGGCTCCTCGCGCCTGCCGGCCAGGCCGGCATAAGTCGTCACGCGCACGCCTAGCCTCTCGGCCAGCTCAATAACTGGCGCGACTCCCTCCCTCCACGCCGGGTCTCTGAGCAGGTGATGCGCCAGTACAAGAGTGTGCGGCCCCAGTCTAACGATCTCGGCCAGCATCGAGGCCGCCCTGCTCGCGTCCCAGCCAAGGTAAGTCGGAGGGCCCCCGACAATGACAATCGTCGGCCTGTGCTCTCTCACAAACGCGACGGGCTCGGGCTCGACGGGGCCCTCGACGTCCGGCAGAAATGCCAGGCCCTCCTCTCCGTCCCTGATGAAAAAGCCGAGCACCCTCCCCGTTCTTGAGCCGGCCGGGCCGTGCCAGAGCGGCTGCGAGGCAATAATGCGTGTGCCGCCGAAGGTCCAGGAGCCGCCGTCTGCGTAGACTATTTCTGCCATCCCGCCGAGGGCCCTTAAGAGGCCGCGGAATCTCGTGCGCTGGGACCAGTTCAAGCCAGCCGGACTCTTGGCGAGAACCCTCCTCCCGCCGTAAACTGACTTGTAGGTCTCCGAGTCCGTTGCCATGTACGCGCTTGGGTACCACGGCGTGAAGTGGTCGCGGTGATAGTGGCTCACGGTCACAATGTCGGCGCCCTCGGCCAGCCTCAGCATAACGCCTCTCAACTCTTTTGCGCGCTGCACCTCGCGCGGGTGGGGCCGCAG
>Ga0326760_1000725_pt1 | contig 16220 bp, 15 predicted proteins | sample GCREP_S_FD_207668 | JGI IMG/M metagenome (GOLD analysis project Ga0326760, IMG submission 207668) | Hot spring sediment microbial communities from Geyser Creek Basin, Yellowstone National Park, WY, United States - GCR.EP_S | ecosystem: Environmental > Aquatic > Thermal springs > Near-boiling... | reverse complement strand
GGCGAGGTCAGGCTCTTCTAGCTGAGAAAGTTTGTGAAGCTTTCCTTGAGTCAAAAGTGCTGGCTGCTCAATGGCCGCCAGGCGCGGGAAAAACTCTCGCCGTACTGCTGGGTGCGCTTGAGGCGGGAGCACCTAAGGTAATCTACCTGGCTAGAACTCGATCGCAGTTTCAGGCACCTTTGAGAGAGGCTCTCGCACTACTTGGCAGCGGGATTTCTGTGCCAGCGGTTGCTCTTGTGAACAAGATGGATCTTTGCCTTCTGAGGAAAGATCCCTCGATAGGTTACTCGGAGTTCTTAAAGCTGTGCAGGGCGAAGAGAGCTGCTGGCCTATGCCCCTTTAATAGGTCGACTGCGCTCTCTGATAACATCTCGATTCTGGACGAGAACATCCTCAGGGAATTGGGGCTGCGGAAGCGGACATGCCCCTTCTACATCGCCTGGAGCATGCTTAACCGTGCACGACTCATTGTTGCGTCATATCCCTACTTCTTCGACCCCGAGCTGCTGAAGTACTTCATAGAGCGGAGTGGGGTAGACCTCGGAGGAGCCCTTCTAGTTGTTGATGAAGCGCACAATCTCCCAAGGCAGATAAGCGAGATTTCGAGAAGAGTTCTTGGAGAGCAAACTCTCGTTCAGGCGCGCCGCGAACTCGCAAGAATGGAGCTTAAAAGGGCTGCGGACACCGCAGGCGCAGCGAGGGTTGTAGACAGCCTCTTAGCACTGCTGAGAAGGTACTCGCGGGGGCAAAGCGACACCAGGATTGAGAGCGTCGAGCTAGGAGGAGTGGAAACCTTCTCCCGCGAGTTTGTTACGCTGGCAGCTCTGTACGAGAAGGAGGTAGGGGTCACTTCAAGCCTCTGGAGAGTGGCCGAGTTCCTCTCCTCTGTCGAGAAGATGGGGCCTGAACATCTTCTCTACGTCACTTCGAGAGAAGGGGAGAGGCAGTTTCACTTAGTGCTAGTTAACCCAGCTAAGGTGGCTAGGAGGGTTTTTGAGATGACTCGCTCATCCGTACTCATGTCGGCAACTCTCCCACCACGCGAGTACTTGGTGGCTACTCTGGGCCTGGACGAGAAGCGCCTGGAGACGGTCGTGTACCCGTACCCGTGGGGTAGTAGGGTGCAAGTAACGGTCACCAGGGGGGTTTCCTCGAGGTATCTCGGAAGGGATGAGAGCACCTTCAGGCTGTACGGCCAGCTGATTGACAAGATATACGCTCGAGCTGTTGCAGAGAGAGGTTGCGCTAAAGTTCTAGTAGTTTTCCCGTCGTACTCGTTCCTGACTAACGTCTACCCGTACATCAGGTCCCAGCCTAAGATAAGAGAGAGGCCTGACACGCGTTTAGAAGAACTCATTGAGAGAGTAAAGGAGCTGCGCAGCTTCCTCCTCTTGGTGGTGGCATGGGGGAAGTTCAGCGAAGGCATAGAGCTCAGGTCGCTGGGCAAGAACATGCTGGATATAGTCATTGTGGCGGGGCTTCCTGTGCCGGAACCCTCCCTAGAGAATACTGCGTTTATGGAGAGACTGCGCGAGCACTTCGGCGACGAGGAGAAAGCTTGGGAGCACACGTTCCTTTACCCAGCACTCTTCCGAGTGGTGCAAGCTATAGGTCGGGGACTTCGCTCAGAAGAGGATACCGTCCAGGCATTCATTCTCGACGAGAGAGTGCTTGAGAGAGGTCGGGACTACCTCGAGAGCATGGGGTTCTCGCTCAACGCTGTAGAAGTTGTAGACTTACTTTCGTGAACGCTTTCCCGTGCTCCGGCATCTTTGAGAAAGCTTTATATAGAAGTGATAATTTGCCTAAGAGGCGGTGAGGCTATGGCCGCAGTAGGTCAGATAGGCGGAGTTCCGGTACTGATACTCAAGGAGGGCTCCACCAGGCAGACTGGGCGTGAGGCAATCAGCCTGAATATAATGGTTGCTAGAGCTATTGCTGAGACTATCAAGACCACCCTGGGCCCGAAGGGCATGGACAAGATGCTCATCGATACACTTGGAGACATTACCATCTCTAATGATGGCGCGACAATCCTTGACGAGATGGATGTTCAGCACCCGATTGCCAAGCTGATGGTGGAGGTCTCCAAGGCTCAGGACAAAGAGGTTGGCGACGGAACCACAACTGCTGTCGTCCTCACCGGAGAGCTCCTCAAGGAGGCTGAAAAGCTGCTGGACAAGAACATCCACCCGACGATCATAGCTAGCGGCTACAAGAAGGCGCTGGAGAAGGCGCAGGAGGTCATAAGAGCCAGAGCCATCAAGGTAAGCCTGGATGATGAAGAGACTCTGAAGAAGGTGGCTATGACCGCCATGCGAAGCAAGGCGGTTGCCGCGCTGAGAGACTACTTCGCGGATATAGCGGTCAAAGCTGTGAAACAGGTGGCCGAGTACGTTGACGGCGAGGTAAGAGTGGATGTTGACAACATCCAGATAATCAAGAAGAGGGGCGGCTCCTTCCTCGACACCCAGCTGGTCTACGGCATAGTCGTGGACAAGGAGGTTGTGCACCCTGCGATGCCTAAGCGTGTTGAGAATGCCCGGATTGCGCTGCTCGACGCCCCACTAGAGATAGAGAAGACAGAGATAGACGCTGAGATCAGGATCTCCTCTCCTGAGCAGATGCACCAGTTCCTAGAGGAGGAAGAGAGGATCCTGCGGGAAATGGTCGAGAAGATTAAGGAGGCTGGTGCGAATGTGGTGTTCTGCCAGAAGGGGATTGATGATGTGGCTCAGTACTACTTGGCGAAGGCTGGGATTCTGGCTGTGAGGCGTGTGAAGAAGAGTGATATGGAGAAGCTTGCTCGTGCTACTGGTGCGAGGATCCTGACGAGGGTTGAGGACATCACCCCCGAGGCGCTGGGCACTGCGAAGCTGGTGGAGGAGAGGAAGGTTGCCGACGAGAAGATGGTCTTCGTCGAGGGATGCCCCAACCCCAAGAGCGTCACCATACTCATCAGAGGAGGGTTCGAGAGGGCTGTGGACGAGGCTGAGAGATCCCTCAAAGACGCGCTGTACGCCGTCGCAGATGTCCTGAGGAGACCCTACATAGTGCCAGGTGGCGGCGCGATAGAGGCTGAGATAGCGAAGGAGCTTAGGAAGTACGCCACAGAGGTTGGAGGAAGGGAGCAGCTAGCCATAGAGGCGTTCGCCAACGCTATCGAAGGCATACCGAGAACCTTGGCCGAGAACGCAGGCCTAGATCCAATCGATATGATGGCTGATCTTAGAGCCGCCCACGAGGACCCGGCGAAGTGGTCTTACGGCGTAGACGTGTTTGCCGGCGAGGTCGCTGACATGCTCGCACTAGGAGTCTTCGAGCCCGCCATAGTGAAGGAGCATGCGATCAAAATCGCCACCGAGGCTGCAACAATGATCCTTAGAATCGACGACATCATTGCTGCATCCAGATTGGAGGAGAAAGAGAAGGAGAAGAAGGAGAAGAAAGAGGAGAAGGAGGAAGAGAAATCGTCGGAGTTTGATTAAACGACCTTCCTAAAAGAAAGCAAGAAAAATCTTATTTCTTTCACCCTCTGGGATAATATAGTGATGATTAAGCTGGAAAACCTCAGAGAATGCATCCTTCCGTTAGCAGTACTTGTAGCAGGCATGCCTGGTTCTGGGAAGAGCGCTGTATCGGAGGCTGCACAGAAGTTAGGTTTCAGCGTGCTCCGCATGGGTGATGTAATCAGGGAAGTCGCCGCAGAGCTAGGTGTGCAAGCTACCGATAAATCTCTAGGAGAAATAGCACTTCGCATTAGGGCAGAGCACGGCATGGATATAGTCGCGCGCTTGGTACTCCACAAGGCATGCGTAGACTACGGAAGTAAACCCATCTTAGTTGAGGGTGTTAGAAGCCTTGAGGAACTTGAATACTTCAAAAACCATGCACATAAGTGCTACCTTGTGGCTGTACATGCATCCCCGAAAACCAGGTTCTTGAGACTGAGTGCTCGCGGCAGAAGCGATGATCCTCGCAGTTGGGAGGATTTCGCACGCCGGGATTTAAGGGAGTTGAAATTAGGGCTGGGGTCCGTGATCGCACTCGCAGACGTGATGCTCATCAATGAGAACAAAACCCTTGAACAGTTTATGGAGGAGGCAGCGAAAATTCTATCTGAGATTTTGAGATGTTAGCAGCAATGCCTAGGCTTGAGGTACGCACATACGTCTTCCCTACGGAGGACACTTCACGTGTTCTCAAGGCGGTCTCTAACGTAATCGAGCTATCAGATGCTAAGCCCACCGAGAGCAGAGATCCCTATGAAAGCTACAGCGTGGTAACCTGGACCTTCGACTCGCTGAAGCCTTTAGAAAAGCTCCGGGCACTGCTGAGGAGCCAGAGGGTCCTTGACGCTGCGAGAACTTCCATAGAGAAAGGTCTTTGGAGCGGAGGAGTAAAGTTCTATCTCAACAAGCAGGCGGCCTACGTGGGCAAGGTGAGCTTTTGCTCCATGGAGTTTGGAGAGAGCCCCATGGGGGCAATCACGGTCATAGTCCTCCTGGAAGGATGCGATCCGCTGAAGTTTCTGAACTGGCTTGCACCTAGGACAAAGCAGGGCGTGCCTGTGGAGGAGGAAGACCAGCCCTGCTAGACTTCCTCGAACTTTCTTAAGAAGATGGTTCTCGGAGTTTTAGTCGTAAGCTGGACTACTAGACCTTTAAAAGCGTAAATTGTCCTAGGGAATATTCTGCGGGCCTCATCCACAAGCTTTTCCAGGTCCCTGTACCTAGTGCTGAAGTGAGTTAACACGAGAAGCTTCGCCCTGGCTTTGAGAGCTGCTTCCGCAGCATCCACTGGGGAGGAATGGGGTGCAGTCTTAGCCTTCTCTTCCAGCTCGGAGAACGTAGCCTCGTGAATCATGACGTCGGCACCCTTTGACCTGGCGATGAAAGCCGCGTTAGGCAAGGTATCACCGCTGTAGGCTATAACAGGGCCGGGATCTATACTTCTCAGGAAATCTTTTAGTCTAAATTCCCTTCCATCTACAACTACATATCCATGCTCTACGAGCGATCGGCGCACCTCACGAGGTATGCCAGCTTCATCGAGCTTTGACGAATCTAGGTGCGGAATATCCGGGTACCTGATGACGTAGGAGTACGAGAGCGGGGCATGGGGGGCCGCGACGTAGGATATTGTAAAGCCCGCCCACCACCTCAGGTCAAGGACGCCCTGCACACCCCATACTTCCGCGAATACTAGGGGGAAGTCATGCCGCAGGTCATAGGTCTGAAGCGCTCTGTGCAGATGGGGAGGTCCGATGATCATCAGCCCCTCGCTTCTCCCTGAGAGAGATAGCGTGTGCAGCAAGGGAGGTAGGCCCAGGTAGTGGTCACCGTGGAGGTGAGATATTAGAACGACCATCCTCTTGTTGAAGCCTAGGTTAAAGTGCTCAAGAGCTTTCTGGCACCCTTCTCCCACGTCTAGCAAGATAATGCTGCTGCAGGAGGCTACGATTGCGCAGGGCGGCTCCCTTTCAGCAAAGGGTCTGGTGGCGCTAACGCCCCAGAAGTATATCGAAATTTTACCGCAGGTCACCTCCTCTCCTCGACCAACCATACTTCTCGCGTGAGCGAGCCATGCACGTAAATCGAGCAAATCCTGCTCGCTGAGCTCTTCAGGAAAGAGTACTCCTCGCTTTTAGGGGCTAGGAAGGCGGCTCTGCCTTTCTCCTTAAGCACGCGCTTTAGCTCATCAAGCACGCGTGCCAACACGAAGGCAGGATCCCTCCCCATGCTGGATGCAGCCCTGCCGTAAGGGGGGTCGAAGGCTGCCGCGGCGAATGCTTTGTCCCTGAAGGGCATGAGCTCGGAGTCCGAAAGAACTATGTCCACGCCGTGGTAGATTCCCAGCTGTAGTGCATTGCGCCTAGCCCCTCGTACGTTATCATAGTCCAGATCTATGCCCACCGCGAAAACCCCCTCTAAAGCAGCTTCGATCAAGATGCCTCCAGTCCCGCAGAAGGGGTCGAGGAGGGGGCTCTCCAAGGACGGCGAGGATAGGTTTACCAGTAGGCGTGCTAGCTCAACTCTAAGTGCAAAAGGTCTTTCATAGACCCTCCTTCCAGGAGCTCGGGGCTCAAACCTATCACCTTTAACCGACTGAAGCTTAACTCCTAGAACTATGCTGTCTAAAGCTCCTATCCAAGCAGTAAGATCGGGAAGAGATCTCGAAAATACCGCATGTATACCCTTTTTCCTAAGCCTCAGAATGGCAGCTTTAATTACATTCTCTCTTAAATCTATATGAAACGTGCTCTGGGGGTCATAAAACTCAATGCATAGCCTCAATAGATTATCGTCCTTCTTCAGAGAACTAGCTATATTAGCTACTTCTGCGGAGATTTCTTCGAAAAGAGAATCATCTGCAATGCTCCAAGGTAAAACAGCAACCTCTCTTACAGCCTTTCTAACGCAGTTCGCCCTTAAGGCACACAGCATCGCCACCTCCTCTGACTCGCAAGAGAGTTTGACAAGGTCTTCATACACTCTAAGAACCCTACAACCGCAGTACTCTTCCGCCAGCTTCACTACCTCGCCCAGGCCACAGGCGTCAAGACATCGTGAAACTTCTAAGTAGATCACTGGCATTTTCCTCTCTTCCGCTACGCTTGCTGACTTGAAAAACCAGTCTCCATATACCTCACGGCGGCGACTATTACAACTGTCATCATTACTATAAAGGACCATGTAAGTACAGCTTGTATGTTGGCGCTACCTGCCAGGTACTTGGCTATCTCGACCATAATCTGTCTCGATACGAGAAGAACTACCACCATCATTGCCTGGTAGAATCTAAGGGTCTCTCCAAGGACAAGCTTGTCAAGCATTTCACCGATCAGGAAGAGAGACGCCCCGAGGACAAAGAGGTCCACGACTACGAGTTGCCCTCCTACAGGGGCTAGCAAGAACAGAGAAATCAAAGATGCGTTAAAGCTCTGGGCCTGGACCACTCTCGATAAACCCTGAAGCAGGCCCAGGAAGAAGAGAAGCAATGATATTACAAAGGATGAAAACCTGACGGGGCCGCTCCTGTATATCTGTCCCACCTTTCTATCAATGCCGTAGCCCTTGATAGCCATGTAAGCTCCCAAAGCCACTAACAGAAGCGTCCAGGCAAATTGTGGGAGCAGAGCCATGAGAATGCTGTACGACGCAACAAATGCTCCTGTCAAACCCATTGAGTACTTTCTGTACTTCTCCTCGGTAATTAACTTCTTAGCATAGTTCATTAATAAAACAAATGTTTCTTCAACACCCCGTGACTGCTGTACTATCACTCTTCTAATTGAGATTAGCGGGAGCCTGGATTGTATTAATGGAGCGACAGCCTCGTCCGTCGGACCGTCTGAAACTAATATAGCGCCTGTGTAGCCGTCTTTCTTGATCACCCAGTCCAGTTCCTCGAGTATCTTCATGTCAGCCTGCACACCTTCACCTTCAAGACCCGCGAGGAGTGCTACCTCGCAGCGGCCTGCGTACCCAGAGGAAACAAGCTCCCGGTACGTCTGTATAGCGGCGAAGATCGCGTTGGCATCCGAGTCGTCCGGCCTTCTGAGAGCGTACTCTATCGCTACCTTTAGGAGCTCTTCTTCACCTATAATAGGGGTCTTTACACCCAGCACTGCTCCAACATCATTGTCCCTATCCACGCACAGCACGAGCAGCTTGCCACTCTCTCCAGAACTCAAGGCTGGACCCCCGTCTACCCCCGCTGAATCCTCAAGATGCTGAGCTATAAACCGTTTCTCCCCGTTAAAATCACCTACCTTTCGCCCTCTCTGAAGCCCTTCACGAACCCCGCTATCGCTCGTGCAAGCTCATTGCTGGTCATCTCTTGAAGCTCAAAGGATACACGAGCAACAGGCTTGTTAAGCTTGAGAAATCTGGAGAGGTCGGAGGGGGTTCCCATGACTATGGTATCCGCGGGCACTCTGTTCAGGGTCTCTTCCAGATCCTTCATCTGCTTTGCACCGTAGCCAAGCGCCGGGACAACCTTCCCTATCCAGGGGTATTTCTCGTATGCCTCACGGATATCCCCAACCGCATAAGGTCTAGGATCCACTATGTCTCCAGCGCCATACTCTACTGCTGCCTGGTAACCGGCCGCATGGCTAAGCGAGCCATGCGTCACGGAAGGCCCATCTTCCACGACAACTACCCTTTTGCCGCGAATAAGGTCGGGTCTGTCCACTCTTAGTATGGAGGCCGCCCTTACGAGCCTGGCCCTTGGGTTAAGTCTCCGCAGAGTAGCTTCGAGAATCCTGACATCGTCTTCCCGCGCGATGTTCACCTTATTCACTACGATTATGTCTGCGAGTGCAACGTTCACAGCTCCGGGGAAGGATGAAACCACGTCGCGCGGCCTGGTGGGGTCTACGACCGTTATGTACAAGTCAGGCTTGACAAATGGTACATCATTGTTGCCTCCATCCCATATGATCACATCCGCTTCCTTCTCAGCTTCTCTCAGCACAAGCTCGTAGTCAACCCCTGCGTACACAATATTGCCCATGGCAATGTGGGGTTCGTACTCTTCCCTCTCCTCGATCGTGCAGTTGTACCGCTCCAGATCCTCATGGGATGCAAAACGCTGAACAACGGAGTTCTTGAGATCGCCATAGGGCATGGGATGTCTAATCACCACGTAGCTCACTCCAAGCTCCCTAAGCACTTTCGCAACATACCTTGAGACGGTGCTCTTCCCAGCTCCGGTTCTAGACGCGGTTACTGCTATCACAGGCTTTCTGGCCTTCAGCATGCTTCTCAGGGGGCTGGGTATCACGAAATTGGCTCCCGCTAAAACAACCCTGTTGGCAACCTCAGCGAGCTCCTCGCACGTGAGGTCGCTGTACGATAAGTAAACCTCCTCAACCCCCTTCTCAGATATTATCCTCTCGAGGTCTCGAGCTGAAAGAATGGGTATGCCCTCGGGGTACAGGGGGCCCGCCAGCTCAGGGGGGTACACCCTGTTGTCGATGTTCGGTATCTGCGTGACAGCGAACGCTACAACCTCGTACTCGGGATTGCTCCTGAAAAGGACATTAAAGTTGTGAAAATCCCTCCCACCAGCACCCAGTATGACTACACGGCGTCTACGCTCACCCGACCCCCTCCCCATGCAGCCCCTTGATTCTGCCTAGAGTTAGGCAAAAATACATTGTTACATAATAGTGCATAGGCTCGCTGCGCTGTAAATCAAAGATTAGAAAAGCTCCGTAGCGGGGGGGAGCCAAGGATGCTTAGAACACCTAGTCTCACCGGTCGAACGAAAAGGCCTTGTCGTATGGCACTCACGTAGTTTATGGCTTATGACACGCGCAGCTTGTGTATCGGCTCGTTGAAGCTGGCGTGCCGCAGGTGTCGATTGGTGGTGGGGAGCCGCGCGGCTCCCCATGGCCACGCAGTGCACGCGGACGTGAACGCCGCCTTGAACATCCTGCTGCGCGGGCTGGGAGCGCTGGGAGTCAAAGCCAGCCCGCCGAGCCAGGTCAGGGTGCTCAGCTTCCTACCCACGCCCAGCGGAGTGGTCGAGAAGAAGAGAAACCCATAACCCCGCGAAAAGGCGGGGTAACGGCGTGGCGCGCGCATAAAAACCCGTACCTCTGCAATAGTGCGGGGTAGTGTGGCGGCGCATGCGTGCACTGAAGCCGTGCTAGATACTAGCGCTATAATATTCGCGGTTGAGAGGAGAGTTAGCCTTCTGGAATTAGCGCTCTCGGCGCCCGAAGATGTGTGTAAGGTTATCATACCAGGCCCTGTAGTAGAAGAGCTAAAAATCATAGCGAGAGGGAGGGGGGCACGCTCTAGAGCAGCACGTGCTGCGCTCGAGATTATCGAAAAGGAAAGAGCCGTGCACGGCTCTATCCTGGAGATTATCGACGCGGGTGATCTCCGCGCCCCTGTAGACGACGTAGTTCTGCTCCTGGCTAAGAACAGCCAGCGCGTGGTTATAACAGCTGACCGAAAGATGAGGAAGAGGGCAGAGGCTCTTGGTGTCCGTGTTTACTCAGTCGCGAAAGCTTCTTTAAGCGCACGGTAAAGAAGTCTTCCTCAAAAGAAAAGTTTAAAAACAATGTGCTCGGATTTTTGAGATGGGTTTAAGTAAGTTTCGGGGTGGTGAGCATGCTCAGGAGGGATTCCCCCGATTACCAGGCGCGAGACGATGCTGCGGAGCTGAAGTGCCCGCAGTGCGGTAGTACTAAGCTGGTCTATGACCCCAGTAGAGGGGAGGTCATCTGCGCCGAGTGCGGTTACGTGATGAGTGAGAGAGAGATAGACCTCGGGGCAGAGTGGCGTGCCTTCACGCCAGAGGAGCGGGAGCGCAGAAGTAGGGTGGGGGCCCCTATCTCGCGGTACGGTATAGAGAGCCTGGTCACGGACATAGATTGGGGTGGGCGCGACGCCGCAGGACGGGAGATAAGCCTCAGAAGGAAGCTGGAGATGCTGAGGCTGCGGAAGTGGCAGGTGCGCGCAAGGGCTCAGAGCTCCATTGAGAGAAATCTGGCTCAGGCAGTTATAGAACTTGAGAGGTTAGGGGCTCAGCTCGGGCTGCCTAAGCCTGTCCTTGACAGAGCGCTCGAAATCTACAAGAAGGCCCTGGAGAGCAACCTGGTCAGGGGTAGATCTATAGAGTCTGTGATGGCCGCCGCAGTCTACGCGGCCTGCAGGGAGCTTAAGCTGCCCAGGACCTTGGACGAGATAGCTATGTACACTAGGGCTGGTAGAAAGGACGTGGCCAGGTGCTACAGGCTGCTTCTCCGCGAGGCCTCCATCAAGGTGCCGCTGCCCAACGCCGCAGACTTCGTTCCCAGGATAGGCTCCTACCTCAGGCTATCTGGGCAAACGATTAAGAGAGCAATCGAGATTCTAGAGCAAGCTAGAGCTGCGGGCCTGACGGCTGGGAAAGACCCCGCGGGTCTAGCCGCCGCCGCTATCTACATCGCAGCGCTGCAGAACGGTGAGATTAGGACCCAGAAGGAGGTAGCTAGAGCGGCGAAGGTAACCGAAGTTACTGTGCGAAACAGGTACAAAGAGCTGGTCAAGAAGCTCGGCTTAAAGCTGCCCGTGAAAAAGTAGCCTGCGATGCTGGTGTTAGCAGGACTGGGGCTATACAGCACCAGGGATATACCGCTGGGAGTCTTGGAACTTCTTCGAAGAGCAGATGTCATCTATTTTGAGGGATATACGAGCTTAGCGCCCTTCCTAAACAGAGAGACCATAGAGAGGCTTTGCGGTAGAGAGGTTAAGGAGGTCAAGCGGGAAGACCTCGAAGAGCGTTCAGCTCGTGAGCTGCTAGCTGAAGCTGCCGAGAAGCTAGTTGTCCTTCTAACGGTCGGTAACCCGCTACTAGCTACTACGCATGCAGCCATCGTCCTGGAGGCCAAGAGGAGGGGCGTGCCCTTTCTCGTGCTACCCTCAGCCTCGGTTATCGACGGGATAATCTGCGCGACCGGGCTGCACATATACCGCTTCGGCAGAGTAACCACCCTGGTTTTTCCCGACGAGGAGAAGGGGTTCTACCCCCTCTCCACGTACTACGCGATAAAGAGTAACATGAGCAGGGGCCTCCACACACTTGTGCTCTTAGACATAAAAGCGGAGGAGGGACGCTACATGAATCCGGGTTACGCTGCTCAGCTGCTTTTAAGGCTGGAGAGCATGCTCTCCGAGGGTGTTCTGGACGAGAATACTCTCGCTATCGTGGTAGCCCGGGCTACGGCGCCTGACCAGGAGGTAAAAGTGTGCACGCTTGGTGAAGCCGCGCAGGAGGATTTTGGCCAGCCTCCATTCTCGGTGATTATTCCCGGATTGCTGCACGCTACAGAAATAGAATACTTGCAGCATGTGCACGGTGCTCCTCCTGAGGTGATGGTAAGGTGGAACGAGCGTGTGAGGAAAAGGTTCTCAAATACATTGGAAGTGTGAGGACCGCTCTGCAGAGGATCACAGAGCAGCAAAGGCCGGGGTCGGACAACTTCGTGTCCATGGTTTTGGACTACGCCTCTAGGTACCTCTTCGACGCCGAGTGGTACCTGCAGAGGGGAGATTGCCTCACGGCGCTCGCCTGCATATCCTACGCGGAGGGTTTGCTGGACGCGATCCGCATAGGTGGTATGGTGAGCTTCAGCTGGCCCAGCCAGCAGGAGAGACCTAGAAGGGTCTTGGTGGGTGGCGTCTTCGACATAGTGCACCCAGGCCACGTGTACTTCTTAGCCAGGGCTTCCTCGCTGGGTCTAGTGCACGTTGTTGTGGCAAACGACGAGACAGTTAGGGAGAGTAAAGGCGCGTACCCTGTATTCACTGAGCAGGAAAGGCTTCAGCTGGTGCAGAGTCTAAAGCCCGTTTACAGAGCTTTCCTCGGCACACACCCCCCCGACTTCGGTAAATACCTCGCGGAGGTCAAGCCGGACGTAGTGCTGCTGGGTCACGATCAGGGGTGGCTTGAGGAGAAGGTAAGGAGACACCTCGAAGAACTTAACCTAAACGCGGAGGTGCTCGTTCTAAACGAGAAGCTCGAAGGCTACTCATCATCGATCATAAAGAGCCGTGTGCTTAGAGCTTTCCTCTCACACTAGGCTGTCCCTCCCTCTCACGCTCAGGGTGTGAGCGCGCGCGAGGGGCTCTGGAAGGGATGCTCCTCGCCTCGTGAAGGCTTTTGTGAGATTTACCGCGGTCTGCAAAGTCACTTTATGGCCCACGCTTACGTAGACTATCTTCCTCGACAGCCTAAGGGCATACCCCAGCACCTCGCCACCCACCACCACTTCAGCCTCGTCCTCGCTAACCCACTTGAGCTCTCCTAGCAGGAGCTTCTTAGCGACACCAATCGTAGGTTTATCCACTATAACCCCTAAATGGCACGCAAACCCCGCTTTACGCGGGTGGAGCCGCCCATTCCCGTCCACAAATAGCACCTGGTAATTTGTGCTCAACATCCTCAGAGCCCTAAGCGCCGGCGGCACTTCTCTAAAAGCCAGGAACGTCGGGACGTATGGGATGCTCACCTCCGTTACGGCTATCTTCTCCTCAACCACTCTGAGGGAGGGGTACTCCACCACGACTGCCGAGCCGATGGCCAAGCCGCCTTTGAACGCCACATCCACTCCTGCAGCATAGCGAATAGGGTACTCTATCTCGTCGACCTCTTTCACGCGCTTTGACAGCTCTACCTGGGCTCTCTTGGCCCTCTCGTAGTCGAGAGCCACGCTCACTCCTCCGCGCATAAGCGACTTAAATGCGTGAGGATGATCAGCGATTCCTGTGAGCGTCCCTAAGGAGCTCGAGAAAGCCGGTAGAGTCGCTTATGAGGCGTTGAAGCTGGCTCTTGACGTGGTTCGCGAGGGCGAGCTATACCTGGAGATTGCGGAAACCATAGAGAGGTTTATACTGATGCAAGGCGCCGCGCCGGCCTTCCCCGTCAACATATCGGTTAACGATGTCGCGGCCCACTACTCTCCGGGCGTAGAGGACCCGGCGCGCATCCCTCCAGGTTCTCTGGTCAAGGTGGACGTGGGGGTTCACGTGGACGGCTTTATAGCCGATGCTGCCATCTCGATATCCTTTGACAAACGCTGGGAAAACCTTGTTAGGGCTTCCCGCAGTGCTTTGGCCTCTGCGTTGCAGAGACTGCGGCACACAGTCCCTGTGAACGAGGTCGCTCGAGCCATAGAAGTGGCCATCAGGGGGCTGGGCTACAACCCTGTGAGAAACCTGACGGGGCACAAGATCGAGAGGTACAACCTGCACGCCGGCAAATCCCTGCCGAATGTTCCAGCACTGGAGTACTCGGCAGTGAAGGTTCTCGCTGGCGAGGTGTATGCGGTAGAGCCCTTCGCCACACCGGGTAGGGGCATTGTCGTAGAGAGAGGACCGAGCAACATTTACCGTGTGGTCTCTGTAAGGAGAATTCCCAAGGATGAGGGCTTGAACGCGCTGCTGGAGGAGCTGTGGAAGAGATACAAGGGGCTGCCCTTCTCCGAGCGCTGGCTTCACAGGGAGGGCTTCTCCCTCCGCGAGCTTGAAAGGCTTGTGAAAGCCGGTAGAGTCTACCACTACCCCCGGCTTGTCGAAGCCTCGGGAGGATACGTGTCTCAGTACGAAGACACCGCCGTTGTCTCCGAGAACGGATGCTTTCCTCTCGTGCACGTGCTCGAGCTACATCCCTAGCTCGATGAACTCGAAGTACTTGCTTAGCTCGTCTGCGTACTTCTCGAAGCGGTAGTCCGCGAGGATGACCAGGGGGTTGTCTTCGGGTGAGCGCGTCGCCCTTCCTATGCACTGCAGCGTGGTGTTAAGCATCGCGATCTCGCTGGCGTTTTTGATCCCGAGGCGCTCCATCACCCGCTTCAGCTTATCGCTAGCATGAGGCGGTAGGTAGGGAGCCCCGAGCACAACCACCGCGTCTACGCCGCGTATATCCACTCCCTCGCTGAAGCGGCCTCTGGCGTGCAGGAGGAGCGCGCCCGTCCAGTCCCGCGGGATGCTCTCGGGCTCGTAGAGGTCCGCGGCGGGGGCGATCTTCTTCGCGACCCTCTGCGTGGCGAAGACAAGAATGCGCTTGTACGCCTTCTTCAGCTTCAGGAGAAATGCTCGCGCGCGCCTCGCCATATCCTCGTCGAACTCCTCGTACCTAGAGGTCAGGTACGGGACCACGGCGGCCCTCAGCTTGCGCGTCCAGGGGATCTCCAGCACAGCGGCTGCCACTTGGTGGGCCATGGGCAGCGTTGCTGACACGAGGAGACCCCGCTTCGGCAACAAGACCCGCGCCCCGCAGAGACCCTCCTCGGTCGTGTACACAACCTGCTGGGCAACCACCCTGTAGAGCCTACCAATCTTCGTGGCGTAGTCGCTCGAGAGTAGCATCTTCAAGTACTCCCTGTAAAGCCTCTCCCGGGTTTCCGGCTCTACCTCGATGGCGGAGGGTGTTGGCTCAAGAAGCAGCTCCTCGAGCTCCCTCCTGAGGTCGGGGTCCGCCACCTCGCTGAGAGCGTCGAGAACCTCCCTGACCGAGAGGCAGGTCTCACTCACGGCGAGAGTATTATGCGCCTCATCCCAGATATCGAGGATGGTGAGCGCTGGCCGTGCGCGACTGTAGTGCATCACGAAGACGTCAGCGCCCGCGTCGAAGAAGTAGTACTTGCAGGTGCGCGAGCGGAAGAGGCTGCAGCGCTGCCGGGAGGCGCGGCACCACTCGTGAACGTCGTGCTTATACTTCTCGAAGTACGGGCACACTCTTTCACGTCCGAGAAGGATCTCCGGTCGCAGCTCGACCTTCACGCACTCATCGGCTATGTGGCGGCTGAGCGCGTGCGCGCGCACCCTCCAAGTCACAGGCAGTACCTTCGCTGCTCTCAGCGCTATGAGAGTTACAAGGGTCTTCCCGGCCCCTGGCGGCGCGATAAAGGCTGCACGCTCACGCGTTGCCAGCTCGAGCAAGCCTGTGGCCAGCGCCTCTGCCGCCTCTACCTGCCCTTCACGCGGAGTGAGCCCCAAACGGCGGAACTCCTCCTCTACATTCAAGACCTCTCCCTCGCTGTTTACAGGGTTGTTCATGCTTCTCGGCTGTGGGTTTCCTTTAGGAACGTGGTGAGCTTGGAGAGAATATCCCGGAGGTTCCTCTTTGTCCCCCTGCTCAGCGCTAAAGAAGCCTCAAAAATATTCCTGGTGTACGTGAACGTCAGCGCTGGGTCGTAGCTCAGCACTGCCAGGTGTTCCGCCGCGGCAGCGTACCTTCGCTTCCATTCGGTGAGCAGGGGCTGGTACATGTTTAGCACTAGGAGAAGATTATCCTTTCGTGCGCGCGTTGCAAGGCGCCCAAGCCACCTCTGGTAAGCGTGCCATGATAGCCAGTTGGGTAATGCCACGAAGATGTAGAGATCGAGCTCTACGTCCGAGCAGTAATTACTGCAAGACGCTGTGTTCGTATCTACGACGATGATGTCTAGCTGGGCCGAGCGAAAGCTCTGCAGGTTGTCTTCATTAACAAGAGAGGGAGAGGCGAAAGCCACATAGAGACCGCTTGAGAGAGAGCTTTCCCACAGGGTCTCCACGAGGGATCCTCCCTCTTCGGGATTCGCATGAGAAGGGGCTCCGCCAAGGCACAGTAGCCCGCTGTCGCCCCCTCCTGAGTCCAGCAGCAGCACTGAGTAGCCTTCCTGGGATAGCGCGTACGCTAGTAGGCATGCGATAGTGCTCTTCCCCGCACCCCCCTTA
>Ga0326760_1000724_pt1 | contig 16229 bp, 11 predicted proteins | sample GCREP_S_FD_207668 | JGI IMG/M metagenome (GOLD analysis project Ga0326760, IMG submission 207668) | Hot spring sediment microbial communities from Geyser Creek Basin, Yellowstone National Park, WY, United States - GCR.EP_S | ecosystem: Environmental > Aquatic > Thermal springs > Near-boiling... | reverse complement strand
TGTTGGTGGGCCTAGCTTTAAATGTGTTATCTGGCCTGGTTGGGGCTCCGAGCTAACTGTCTCCGTGTAGGGTGTTGTGGTCTAGTATACCTCGTCCGCCTCTCTTGCCAGCCTGTATACGTGGTATCTTCTTGCGTTCTTCGTTATCGTTGCTATGTGTTTGAGTGCTCCTGTCTTGAATGGGTGTCTGTAGGCTTGTATCTTTGGCTGTGGCCCTCTCAGGTCTACTATGTATAGCCAGTAGTCTACGCCTCTCCTCTCGCAGTCCTCCGCGTACTCCTTCTCACTGTTAGTGTAGACTACTATGCTGCCCACCCTGGGGTCCAGGTGTTTCCACGTTTTAACCTCAACTATCCTATGCTCCCTAGGCTCCACAGGGCTCCTCCTAACCAGTAGTAGGTCGTAGGCCCAACCCCTATCGTGTACATCCTGGATCTCGAAGTCCCTCGATAGCTTCCTCTTAAGAGCCTCCACAGCCTCCCTCTCAACCTCAAACTTCCCTACATCATACTCACCCACAATGGCATCCAACAGCTTCAAGACATCACCTCCAACCCCACCCCCATACCTTATGCTGGCTAGGAGCTCCGCGTGCAAACCGTAATCCCCTACCCCCCGGGGGCTCCAGTCGCTATGGCTGGAGCTCAAGCCCCTAGCCTCGACCCCGCGAATGTACTCTAGGAACTCTTTTGAGGCCATGCCCGCTATGTTTGAAGCTATCATCCGGGCTCGTAGTCTAACCTTCAGCTCCACCCCCTCATCCCTATTACACTGTGTAGCCTCCAGGCCTCCTGATCTAATGGTGTCCGCTATTATCTTCAGCAGCTTAGGCCCCCGGATTGTCTCTGGTGAGCCTCCGGGTAGTACTCCTATGCCTACTAGCTCGCTGTATACCGGTGTTCCTTTCAGTTCTACCGTTACCTTTGCTAGGTGGAGCTCCTCGTAGCCGGTCCTGGAGCTTGAGGTTAGGCATAATGGTGTCCTCACACCGCCCCTAGAGTACCCTCCCGCTATGGATGCCAGGATCTCGTATATATCGCTTGGGCTTGAGGCTACGTAGGGTCCAGCGTAGATCTTACCCTCACGTCTCTCAACACTGTATCCTAGGAGCTCCGCTACAGCTGATAGCATTTCCTCCAAGCTCTCTCGAAGTAGTATCTAACCCTCCTAATACTTTAAGCTAGGCTTCTAAGAGGGTTGTATGCGTGCTCTAAAAGGGTTAGAGTCTTGACTATCAGGATAATTTGCAAGGATAGCACTTCCTAGGCGTGTTTAACTTCATTCTCTTCGAGCTAATATGCTAGATTTAACCGCCTGGGAACAGGTATACAGGCTCTTAGTTCACGATATAGGAGGTGTGGGATATATGGCCAGGCTTTAGCGATGCCTTATGAAAGTTATTTATAATTCCTCCTATAGGAGCCTATAGGAGGTTCTATAGTAGGTGGTTTCCCATGCCGACGTTATCTAGGACTAAGGTTGGTAGGTATAATAGAACTACAGTCCCAAGGGAGGTTAGGAAGTTACTGGGCATAAGTGAGGGTGATATTGTAGAATGGGTTTTCGAGGACGGGAGAGTGGTGGTTAGGAGAGGTGGTGGGGTTGACTAAATGCCCTTACTGTGGTTTCGAGGGGGGCTTCAAGCTTTTAAAGACATGGAAGTTTAAATGGTATAATGTACATTACCACGAGTGCCCCCGCTGTAGTAGGAAGTTTAGATTCTATACTGGTGTATCACCTAGGGGTAAGAAGTCCGAGTTCATAATCAGAGTTGGTGCTCCTAGGAGAGCTGGAGGTGCTGGTGGGTGAACGAGCGATTCATAGAATCCCCCCTGTTCCCAGTTGATGTTGTTAACGAGGCTTCAGCCAGGGAGAAGGAGGGTGGTGGGAGACCTGATTACTGGGAGATGGTTTTCTGGTGGACCCGTAAGCCTCTAGCTGGGGCTAGAGCTGTAGTTGCTGGAGCTACTCTCCCAGCTACGGTGGAACCGTACAGGTTCAATCTGATGTTGAGACTCACACCGGATAGGAGGTCGGGGGGACCGAAGGCTACTCATAGGCTGAACCCGGCTATACCTGAGGGTCTGAGAGGCTACTTTAGGGGTAAGAAGCTCTTAGACCCCTTTGCGGGCTTTGGGAGTATACCGTTGGAGGCTGTAAGGCTGGGTATGGGGGAGGTTGTGGCTGTAGAGTTTCTCCCAACAGCCTACGTATTCCTCAAAGCAGTACTAGAGTACCCGAAGTGGGCTACAGAACGTGGGGTTAGCGAGAAGCTCGTGGAGGACGTGAGGAGGTGGGGTGAGTGGGTTGCAGAGGAGCTGCACGGGGATCCCGACATCCAGGAGCTTTACGATGGAGGCGTAGCCGTGTATATTGGTACGTGGGAGGTCTTATGCCCCACGTGCAGAAGGTATACACCCCTGGTGGGCAACTGGTGGCTCGCTAGGGTCAAAGGAGATAGAGGGTACAGGAGGCTGGCGTGGGTGAAGCCCGTCACGTCAGGAGGTAGGGTGGGCGTTGAGGTTGTAGACTTGAACAGAATCCATGGGAGCGTGGCTGGAGCGAGACTGAAAGCTGGTAAGAAGCAGATCGCTGGGAGGGAGGTTGAAAGCTACACGGTCGAGATCGCTGGGAGAGAGTACAGCGTCCCAGAGCCTAATGTGGTCGCCGACGCCGACTACGCATCATGCCTCCTCTGCGATAACACCATGATAGACAGGGAGGCCGTAGCGGAGCTCAGGAAACACATAGAGAGCGAGGCTAGAAAGCTGACAACAATACCAGTACGCTTCACAGACACGTTCTACGAAAGGCTCCTAGTAGAAGGCGTTGAGACTGCATTCAGAGAGCTGAAGAAGAGGGCGGATAGAGGAGAGAAAGACCAGGACGCCACAACATACAGGTTTCTAAGGGACTCCAGGAAGCTCACAGCATTCAAAGACCTGATCAGGAAGACGTTAAAAGAGCTAGGCGAGGAGCATACAGCCTTCTACCCGAAGAAAACAATCAGAGACTGGAATAGGAAGCTCGAAGACTACCTAAACGGGCGAGCAACCCTAGAAGACCTCAAGAACGCCATGGCAAGACTGAGACTACTGGTAAAAGTCAAGGTAGAGAATGGAGACCTAGAGTTCGAGCCGGCAACAGAAGACGATAACGAGAGGCTGTGGAAAGCCCTAGAAAAGCTGAAAGCAATGTGGGGAGACCCAGACATACCAACGGAACCAATACCAGAGCATGAAAGTAGATCAATATGGATCATAGCATATGGCTTTAGTAAATGGTATCAGCTCTTCAACCCACGACAACTCCTAACACTAGTAAAGCTCGTCAAACTGATAAGAGAGGCTGGTAAGAGGGTTGAGGAGGAGAAGCTAAGAGAAGGATGGAGTAGAGAAGAGGCATTCAAATACTCAGAAGCGGTAACAACATACCTAGCAATAGCACTAATCAAGCATGCCGATTACAATTTCTTATGTAATCTATGGGATTGCAATATACCGAAAATTAGTCATGGACTCACAATGCGTGGTATAGCAATGATGTGGAACTGGGTTGATGTTTCTCCATTGGTAAATTTTACCGGTAGCTGGGTGAGAGTTTTGAGTCAAAGTGTTAAAGGCTTGTCTTATCTTGTTTCTGCTGTTTCTGATAGTTCTAGTAGGGTTAGGGTTTTGCTTGATGATGCTACTAGTCTTAGCAAGCTCGCTGATGAAAAGTTCGATCTTATTGTTACTGATCCTCCTTATAGGGATGATGTTCCCTATGCTGAGCTTAGCGACTTCTACTTTGTCTGGCTTAAGAGGGTTTTGAGCGATGTTGTTGATGGGAGGCTTGCTCCCAGATTCCACGGTGATGCTTTCTTTAACGATGGTAGGGAGGTCGAGGTTCAGTGGAGGGAGTATGCGGTGGCGGAGATCAGCTATAGTGATGGTAGGGCCAGGTACTTCGGGTTGGGCTCCGGGCTAGATCACTATAAACGTTTGATGGCCCTAGCTTTCATTACCATGAGCGAGCGTCTTAAAGACGAGGGGATCCTCGTAACCTACTTTGCCCACACGAGCCCCGATGCCTGGGCTGAGCTTATAGAGGCTGGCTGGAAGCACGGGGGCTTCATGGTAACAGCTGGGTTCCCGCTGGCCACCGAGTCTACCCAGTCTGTAGTTAAGAGGGGTAAGCTCTCCCTGGATACTAGTATTGTCGTTGTGTGGAGAAAGGCTACAGGTGGGAGGCCAGCGGCTAGTATGGAGTCCGTTTCTGAGGAGATGTTCAGGGAGGGTGTCAGGTGGGCTGAGAAGGTTCTGGGCAGGCTTTACGGTAGGGATCTGTTCTTCAGCGTGCTGGTCAAAGTGCTCTCCGTAGCGACAAGGTATAGCAGTCTCTACGATAGCAGAGGTGAGGTTGAAGTTAGAAGGCTTGTCGACGAGTACGTTGTCCCCATAACGGCTAGAGCGTTGGTCGTAGCGGCTGGCGGTGAGGCGGAGGAGATCGCCTTGGATAAAATAGCCCTATTCTACCTAGTGACCAAGATACTATACCATGTTAGCGGCGGTGTAGCCGTAAGGGAGAAGATCCTGTCCGACGACGATGTAGTCCTGCTAACGCTAGCCACCAGAGTTGACAGGGATGATCTCCTAAACTACAGGATTCTAGTGAAATCTGATAAGGAGGAGTATAGGTTCATGGAACCCCCCCACAAGGGTGTAAAGGAGTTTGAAGAGTTCCTAGAAAGTAGAGGTGTAAACCCGGTGAAGCTAGAGGTTGAAGAGAGGAACGCGTGCTCCATCGACGTGCTACACCTAATGGAGTACGCTACGCTATTCACAGGGGATCCTAAGAGGTATTTCGAGGAGCTTAAGAAGGCCTATCCGGCACTCTACGATACAGCTGTGAAGCTCGCCGAGCTCCTCGCGAGAGCCCTACCCGGCGATCCCGAGAGCTTGGCTTGCAGGAAAGTGCTCTACTATATCGGGGGTGGGTGATGTGGTATGGGCTTGAAGCAGGTTGTAAAACCCTTGGACGAAGTTTTTGATGAAAGCCTGGACACAGCCATAGCCCCCTCTTTGGGCAAGGTTTACGGTTACGTTACGGGAGCCTTTAAGCCTGAGACTCAGGTTGAAGCCGTCACCCTCAGCCTCTACGGAGACCCCGACAGGTTCTTCTCGGCAACCTACATAACAGAGGGTATGAGGAGAGTGTTCGAGGAGATCCTAGGAGCTCTAGAGAGAGGAGCTGGGGGGCTCATAGTGCTCCCATCGCTCTTCGGTGGCGGTAAGACCCACGTACTTCTAGCCTTGTACCACGCCTTCAGGAGGCCTGAAGCACTTCTAAAAGCTGAGCCTCGGGATGTAGCAGAGCAACTCTATGAAAGAGTCGGGAGGGTTGCCGGCGAGGGCAGAGTGGAGGTCGTTGTGGTTGACGGCGACTACGCCTCCTACGCCCCGACCCCCTCGAACCCGCTTAAAATAGGCACCTACACAGTGCACAGCGTGTGGGGGTACATAGCACACTATCTAGGCAGGTATGACGATGTCAGGGGTGGCGATGAGAGGTTCGAGGCACCCCCAGTTGACAGGCTGGAGGCCCTATTTGCTGGTAAGCGAGCTCTCATACTAATGGACGAGATCCTATCAGGATACGCTTTAAACCTAAGCGGGGAGCAGAGGAGGATCCTACTAGAGTTCTTCAGGAGGCTTGCGATGGCCGTGAGGGGCAGGAGGGCGGCCGTGATCATAGCAATACCAGCATACTACCATGCAGAGAGGGGGGCGGTGGAGGTTGAGGAGCTCTACAGAGATCTGGAAGACCTCATCAGGGGGTTCTTCGAGGCTGTTAGGGATCAGGCCACCATAATATCCCCCGTGAAGCTTGGAGCGGAGACCGGAGGGGATGTCGTGCGGATCCTTAGGAAGAGGATCTTCGGGAAATCCGACATGGTAGTGCCGGGCGACGTGCTAGCACACTACCAGGGGGTCTACAGGCTCGAATTGTTCCCGCCCGTGGCCAGACGTGTGGAGGCCCTGAGGGAGAGCTATCCATTCCACCCCACATACATAGACACCCTGCTGAGGCACGTTGCGGAGAAGAAGCCAAAGGTATTCCAGAGGACTAGGTTCGCCATACTCGTGACGAGGAAGGCTGTTAGGAGGCTCTGGAGGAGCCAGAGGAATCCAGACTTCATACACGTATGGAGCGTGGATCTGGAGGATGAGGACATATCAAATGCCATACTAGGCAAGCTACTCTCGGAGAAGGATTACAGAGTGTACCTGAACAAGCTCTATCAGGTTGCCGGGAAGTTCTCCCAGGAGGAGAGAGCCCTAGGAACCCTAGCTAAAGACCTGGTCACAACGGTGTTCCTTAGAACGTTCCTGTACGAAGGTGTGCCCGAGGCTACCAAGGCTCACCCTACGGAGAGCGAGGTCTACTGGGCAGTCTACGACAGAGATTATAATGTGGAGCCGGCTCGCTTGAAGGAAGTCCTCGAACGCCTGATAGAAGATCCCGATGCCAGCTACATTGTAAGGGAGGATAGCAGGGTTTACTTCACAACGTTGATTGAGATAACCGAGATCGTTAGGAAGAGAGCTGAGGAGGCTTTAGATAGAGAGAAGAACAAGGTGCTCGACAAGCTGAAGGAGGTGATGAGGGGGCTTCTGATAGCTGAGGATGAGCCTCACTCACCGTTCTCCAAGGACTACACTTCGATCCTAACAGGGGAGGAGCTGTGGCTAGGAGTCAGGCCTGAGGACGCACCCCAGCATAAGGTCGTAGTTTATCTTGGAGCACTTGACAGAACTAAGGCGGAGAACCTGACCATGGGCTACGCTAACTACAGGAACGTTGTAGTAGCTCTCGACGCCCCCGACAACGATAAGCGGAAGGAGCTCTTGACCGCTACGGCCTGGCTGTACGTCATCGACAGGATGTTGAGTGAGAAAGAGCTTGAGAAGATGTTCGCTGGCAACGAGTTCGTTAAGAACGTGAATAAACTCAAGCTCAACGATATCAGGAAGAAGAAGGTTAACACCGTTGTGAGCTTAGTTCCGAAGACGTTCAACAGGGTATGGTACCCGGCTGGAGACGGTGTACGCGACGTCACGGTCTCGTCTCCTAAGAAGTCCCTTCTAGGTAACGTCCGTACGGCCCTCGAGAGTAGGGGGGTTGAGAAGATCCTTAAGCCAGAGGAAGTGGATCTCCAAGTATTCCTAGGAAGGCTAGCTGAAGCCGGAGGTAGGCTGGACGACTGGGCCCAGGTATCAACGGTGGTCGATCTATTCCATAGAAACCCGAGGCTCTGGATGGCGAGTAAAAGCGATATCCTCAGCGTTCTGAAGAGGCTGTACGAGAACCTAGACATAATGGTCATGCGAGAGGGGGGCATATACTGGAAGAACATTTGTGAGGACGACCGCAGTTGCCACGGTGGCCCCCACCCGGCTGTTAAAGACCTGAGAGACTTAGACCTCGTGGCCAGAGCTGAGTTCAAGTTCGGCGAGCTCCTGAAGAAGCTCTTGGAAAACGAGGGGCTATCACAGGTGCAGGGTGGGTTCGTGGAGAGACTGTACTACCTCCAGGTAGGCGATAGCATGTTCAGGCTCAGAGACCTCCTAAACACGTGGGGGAGGGAGAAGCTTTACCGTGCTGTAAAAGACCCCGCCAACAGGCTCATACTAAAGACGAAGTTTATTGAGAGGGGCTTCAGCATAGAAGTGGAACCAGAGTATAAGGAGGTCAGGGTTGGAGAAGACGTTGAGGTGAAGGTGCACGTGAGCCCCGTAGGAGACTTCAGAGAGAGAGTTATACTCAGAGTGGAGGCTGGAACCGTTAACCCGCCTGATGGGATTCCATCTTTTGAGGCCACCTGGAGGCTGGTAGCCCCAGGGAGAGAGGGCCTGTACGAGTTCAAGCTGGAAGCTTATAGTGAGGGCATGAAGAGAGAGGCTGGGCTTAAGCTGAAGGTTATAGGCGAGTATGAGGTCATCGAGGTTGAAGCTCCTGAATACGATCCCAGACCCGGGGATTTAATTGAGGAGATTTCAGGTAAGTCGATCACCTTGGTACTAGACGCGGAAAAGAGGCTCCTATCCGGCCTGGGAACCCCTCTGATCACCTTGGATGCGAGCTGGGGTAAGGGCAAGTTACAGATTAAGTCGCACGAGGCGGAGTTAAACGAAATCAGAGGGATAGTCGAAAGTCTAACTCGCATAAAGGGGGATGTCGATGTAGCTGAGATCACGCTGAAACTAGCTGACGCAAAGCCTCTTGATGAGAGTAGTGTGAAAAAGATTAACGCCTCAAAAAGCTTCCATGGAGGGGTTAGACTCAGGGTTAAGCGGAAGGTGGTAGGGTGATGTACAGGGTCACATGGTCTACGAGGAGGTCTAAGGGTAAGGTTAGGTACTACGCTCTTTTCAGATCTTATGTTACAGCTGAGAGCGGGGAGAGATCCAGAGCTGAGGACAGGGGGACAGTTGACCTAAAGGTCTCGGTGCCCAGTCCGCAGGAGCTCCAGGCCGTAGCCAGGATGTTGGGGTGCGAGGTGTCTGAGGGTAGGGGCTGGGTTAGGGTTGAGAGGGACGATCAGTACTTCAGGCTGGTGGCGTATGCTGTTGCTAGGATGTCTGTGAGGAAGCCAGCTAAGGTGGATAGGCTTAGGGAGCTCGTGGTAGGCGAGGGGTTCGGTACGGATGCGTGGTGGTGGGCTAATACGTTCATAAACAGGTATAAGATAGATGGGATGGCTAAAGGTGTTGGAATGAGATGCCTCTATAAACTCGCTAAGGCGTTCAAGCTAGTCTACGGCCTAGACTAAGGCAAGGTTAACCAAGGTAGTCTAAGGTGTAGAGCTTGTGGAGCACCCGACGGTAGCAGATGTGATAGGCCTGTTATACGATATAATCTCCAAGCACAACCCGGTACTACGCTTCTACCAGCACTCAGCGTCTAAACCAGCACCCGTAGAGCCCTTCCTACACCAAGTCGAGATCCTGGCTAGGTGTATGTTAAGAAGTAGAGTGAGGATCCTGGTGGGAGACGAGATAGGGCTAGGTAAGACCATTACCGCCATAGCTGTGGGCAGGTACCTGGAGGATGTGGGCCTAGCTAGGAGGATCCTAGTGCTAGTTCCGAGGATACTAGTACAGAAGTGGGAGACCGAGATCGGATACTGGGTGGATCGAGGCGTTCACGTGGTGGAGAGATGGAACGTCGATGATTACGAGGTCAAAGGATTTCCCGAGGGCTGGTACATTGTATCCATGGATCTCTTCGCTAGGAACAGGAAGGTTAGGAGAGCACTCCTCGAGGTGAACTGGGACTTAATCATCGTTGACGAAGCACATAGACTATCCCCTTCAGCTAGGCGACGCTGGAAGTATATCGGAGAGGAGCTTATAGCTAGGCACCCGGAGAGACATGTCATCCTTCTGACCGCAACTCCCCATAAGGGGTTCCCTCACGACTACATAGCTAAACTTAGAATCATAGACCCCCTGCTAGCGAGCGATACGAAGGGCTTGGATAAAGCTGAATTCTACAGACAGGTGTGGAATGTTCTTGTTTTCAGGAGGATGAAGGGGGATGTTAATAATGTCTACGAGTGCAAAGAGATATTTAAGCCCGCTCGTCTCACAGCAGTCCTAATAAGACCTAGTGACCTTGAGGCTGGGTTCTACAGGAAGATTGAGCTTGTGCTCCTCAACATTCTAAAGGAAAGCGGACGTGAAAGGAGAGCGTGGGGATTAGCTAAGCTCCTAGCAGTATTGCTAGCTAAGAGAGCATTTTCAAGCCCCGTCGCTGCATACGGAACACTCTCCTACATAGTAGCTAAGAGGGCTGAGCTACTCCGTAGGGGGGCTACGATAGGGGAGGCGGAAAGGAAGGCAAAGGAGTTAAGCAAGCGTGTGGCAAGGCACCTAGCCGGGGATTATGGAGAAGAGGGGGAGGAGTCTGGACTAGAGGATGTTGTAAGTGCAATTAACGAGTTCCTCTCCTATGCTTCAATGTTATTAGACGAGAATGTCGTTATGGAGCTTAAGGAGCTAGAGGAGCTTGCTAGGAGAATTCAAGAGGGAAAGGATTCTAAGCTAAGTAAGCTAGTCGAGCTAGTTAAATACCATCTTAGCGAGGGCTCAAAGGTAGTAGTGTTCACAGAGTACGCTGACACGGCCTACTACGTTGCCACTAAGCTGAAAGAAGTTCTAGGAGGCGAGGTCGCAGTCCTTACTGGAAGGGAGGCTCAGGATAGGAGCGGGATGAAGGATATAGAGGATGGGTTCCTCAGAGGGGATAGGTACAAGGTTCTCGTCTCAACAGACGTCCTATCGGAGGGCCTCGACCTTCAGGTTGCGAACGTTCTGGTTAACTATGACCTACCGTGGACTCCATTGAAGTTAGAGCAGAGGATGGGTAGGGTTTGGAGGCTCGGCCAGGAGAGGGAGTGCTACATCTACTTGTTCGTTGTAGGCTCATCCGATAGGGCTACGGGGGCCAGTCGTGTTGTATCGGTGCTCTACGCAAAACTACTTAACATGGCAAGAGCCTTGGGGAGGGTGAACCCTATACTAGGGGAGGATGTTGAGGTCTACGACAAGAACCTGTCAGAGGAGGAGAGGGAGAGAGCTATCATCATAACAGGTAGAGGGTTCAGAAGGGGTAGGAGGGCTTTCAGCGAGTCCGAGATAATCCTAGGGAGCCTTAACGACAGGGAGTTCGCTAGATTCGCAGAGCGGTATATCAAAGCCGTTAGAAGTATAGCTGAGAGGATAAGAGCGAATGAAGCAGATCCCCAGCCCTTAAATGATATAGTAACGAGCCTGGCCCTCACCGTAGGCTTCAGCTCACGGGAGGAGTTGAGAGAGCTACTACTAAGTTTAGCGAGGAGCCTAGCTGAGGCTAGAGGGGTTCTCAGAGCCCTCGGGGGAGGTAAGGAGATGGTTGAGGGCACCTTCTACCAGAAGCCGTTGCAGGAGATGAGCGTGAGGGAGTTGATAGACGTTGTTTCAAAGCTTGGAGGTCAACTTACCACACCTATCAGGATCGTGATGGGAGGAGACGCGGAGCAGAAGGTTTACATGTTCAAGGTGAAGGTATTCTTGGACGGGGTAGAGAGGCTTGTAGATGTGCTGGGCGTGAGTGAAAACCCATTAAAGGTTATGAGCGTCGTAGAGATACTAAAGCTCCTACTACCCGCGTTCAGGAGGTTTCATTTTGTATCCCGAGCCGACGACTCGGAGCTAATCAATGTTAAAGCATGGGCTACCTCAGTTCTACGAGAGCACCTCTGGGGAACAATAATGTTCAAAGACCTGGAGGGTGTTAAGAGGTATGTGGAGACCTTAGCTAAGAGGGGGCTACGAGGAGGTGGTAGGATAGAGCAACCTCAAATTGAGGTAGAGCCCCTGGGTGTAATCGAAGTCTATAAACCTGGAGATGTTATCCGCCGTGTCCCCCATCAGTACTTGGAGCGACTGGTAGGCGTCTATGACAGGGAGAAGGCTGAGGTGGAGAGGCAGGCTATTGAAATCCTAAAGAGTAAGCTTAGCGATGAATTCAACATCCTGGACGTGCACGAACTCGGCTGGTACTTCGATCTAATGATGATAGGGAAAAAAGGTAAGCTTGGCGAGCAGAGACTGGTAGAAGTTAAGTCATGGAAGCACATGGACCCCATAGTAATCCTCACTGATAACGAGAAATGGTTTGGAGAAAACTGCGAGAAAATGGGGTTCAACTATTGGCTCTACACAGTCGACATGAGAAGAGGGCAACCTGTGATAAAAGGGTATAGGAACCCCATAACCTCAGCCCTAAAGCTGGTACGAGATATTAGGATAGGCAACAGGACGCTCTATGTCTATGAGGTTGTGAGAGAAGCGGATGAAGAATACTAATCTTCTCCAGAGCTCAGATAGATTAGCTGAAATAAGCTATACCCTGTTTAGAGGTAATCGCTACGACACTCTTTTATAATTAAGAACCTTATATGGCCTTTAAATCGTTCCACTGCTTGCCTCTCAGCTAGCTCACAACAATACTATCTATCTAGGTTAACCTCTAAGAGAGCATAACAGGGTTTAGCTTAGCTCTTTCAAATCTAAACATAACTGTTACAAACTTCCAGCCTTCTAGTTATCTATGGTAGAGTTTTGAAGCAAGAGATAATGTCGTGATTAAACCAAGATTAAAAATAATGCTAATCTACATACTAGTACAAGCTCCGCATAATTCATATCGCCTTCAATGCTTCCCCAACCGGCTGTCTAGAGCCATGATTTCAGCACACTCCTCTCTAATTTCATAGAATGCCGTGTGAAACCATGTGGTTTCCTTTGAAATGTATCTTCTCCTCGCTTCTATAATTACTTCGAGGAATAACTCTGCAGAATCACGGTTCTCAAAAGACGCCGAGATATTTATTACCTCTACCCGGACTTGATCTTCGTACGCCTTTGGTACATTATTTTAACTGTGCGAGCGTTAACTATGTCTATGTGAGCGAACTTTGCAATATCTGCTATTAGCCTCTCAGCACTACTGGTATTTTAAGGACATAGAGGCCCAAACACAGAGTCTACTATACTATATGCCATTTGAACCGACCCTTAAAATTAGAAGTTGCTTCACCTTTAATAGCTACATGCGATCTCAAACATTATCAGTAGTATAGGTGTGGGGAAGAGGTGTGACGACATAGTGTGCTTTAAGCTTTAGAGATCCTAGGAGCGGTATTTCAACATCGTATGAGGTGCTTTAAGTAGGATTATGGTTGTTAGTTGTGCTACTGGGAAGCTATAAGCTCTTTATAAGCGGTAACATGTGCTAAATATAATGTTTGTATCCCTTTCATCCTCTTCTCTTTTAAGGTTAAAAACAAGGTTCTGAAGGTCACATTAAAGCTGTTAACTGTTACAGTTAAAAAGCATTATAACTTTCATTCTGCAGACATGCATCTTAGTAATGATGATATCCCTAAAATTGTTACTAGCATTACGGATATTAGTGTTTTAAACATAATACTGTTTACTATACCTATCTCCCCTTTTATATCCGAATCCGAAGAGGTGTAAAACTCCTCAAATCTCCTCTCTAGGAATGTATACTTCCTATCTTCCGCGACGCCCGGAGACTTAAATACATGGTAATCGTAAGGCTCACTCTAGCCGAGAGTATCCGTACTAATATAACTATCATAAAGGCACTCTTTAGAACGAATTTAGATAATTAACTTTTGTTTTATGATATTGCCTAAGGTCTGTCTCTTCAAATCTAGTAGCCTATATAATTTTAGCCTTGCTATGTTTGCTTGAAAGTCTTTATGAGTAATTACCTTTTAGACGATCCGAAGATTGATCCTACAATCCCGCTTAACACGACTAGCCCACCCAGTGCAGCTAAGCCTGCAACCGCGAGTTTTGCTAGGGCTTCAAAGAACTCTTGGCTCCTCTTATTTTCAATCCATTCCCTAAACTGCGGCATTATTGCCGAAAGTTTTACTCTTAGCTCCTCTAGGTTAAACGGATCAAATTCTACCACTGGTACTTGCCTTAGGCCTGCTAAGTACCCGGGTAGACCTCCCAGGTGCACTCTCTTATCCTTTAATATTAGGAGGGGTTTTCCAATACCGTATGCTATACCAGTCTCTCCATGGAGCCACTCTAGAATATTATCTTATATCTCTACACCAGCATCACCAGCATCTTAATAGTTGTAGCTTGAAAGCTTTGTGTTATTGGGACGCTTATATTAGTTTTTATGCAATCTTAATCTTAACGGTATCTCCTTTAACCTTATCTTACGAGCTTTCTTTGAATTCAATTATTTCAACCATTCCTGGTATTCTGGTGCGAATCTTTCGAAAATCTCGTCTACAAGAGCTTCACTTACAAATCTAAGCATGTAGTCTGCTGGAACATATCTCACAGTAACTATTGATAGTGGGTTTATTGAGCCAACATAGATTATCGAGTCATCTATTACAACAGCTTTAAAATGAAACCTAGGTTTTTCAACAACCTTAATACCATTATCTCTGAGAACCTTTATGCAACCTTCATGCTCCTTGGGATTCTCAACCTCCCTTGGATCTGGAGGTCTTGTTACAACAACCACCTTCTTCCCCTTCCTCAGCACATCATGGATCTCCTTGAAGCTAACAAACTTCTCAACAGTACTCCTATTAAGAAATGGTGATATGATTAAAACATAGTCATTAAGCTTCTCTAAATCCTTACGAAGTTCAACAAAAAACTCGTCAGCATCGAGAATCTGGGTAGCAGCTTTAAAGAACTCCTCCCTCAACCTCTTAAGAATGGGGCCTTTCTCTAAACGCTTTCTAAGAATATCGCGGAACATCATATCACCATTAAATACTGAAAGACAAGAGATATTTAAATCTTACGTTTAACATAAACTCTCAGACAATGTTAGCATAAAGGTCTAAATAATCTCTACACCTTCCACCTGCTAAGTTCCGTCTATGAGGTATCTTGTTGCAGTTCGTTTAGCTACATTGAAGTGTCCTCGATGATGCTACAAGCTGCTAGCGTTCTCTACATCTTCAACCTCCAATCCCAACCAGAATCCCCTACTACGACGACTACCAAAACAACTATAACAACACCATCGCCAACTCTCACTCTAACACCTACTCCGCCTCCAGGCCTTCCACAGAATCCATATAAGCTATTGACGTTAATTAATGAGACCTTGGGGCTCGTAGGGTTAATGAACGAGAATCTTAGGAGTGATCCTAAAGTTATGATTGATGTTAGCCTAGCGCTTGTGGGGGTTGAAGCTCTTGCAGGTGTTCTAGCTGAGAGGGCTTATAGGCTAGTGATCTGAAGGAGTCTGTAAAACTAGCAAACCAATCATTGAAGCTCATAAAGGGTGTTATCGAAGCTCATAGGGGTAAAGCTGAGTTTCCGAGAATATATTCAAGAGCAATAAGCCGGCTAATAGAGGCAATAGCAGGTTAGTGAAAGCAGTCAGAGGTTCTAGGTAGTGAGGCTAAAGAGCTCTAAGTTAAATCCAATATCCACGTTTAGGGAATAACCTTGTCCTCACAAAAGGAGACTCGATTCTAAATGTTGAGAGTAGTAGAGCTTAGGGGGTTAAGCATGTCTACCCTCTTAAGGAAAACAAACTAGAATGGGGGGTAAATAGATGATATGGCCCTAGTGTTTGAAGGAGATCCGAAGGTTACCTAGGAGCTTTAGCATATAAGCTCCCGTTGAACTCACACTACACTGGTGGGCTCGATGTCAGCCGGTCTCCCAGCATGCATAGTTCTAACAACACAACGATGGTTTGAGGAATGCTTTAAGAGGAGGTGTACAGTCTTCCACTTCTCACCTAACCGTAACCCACGTGGTGTGGACAGGCTTAGTAACGGTAGCGTCTGCCTGGTCCTAGCCAGGCCGCGTCCCGGAGCTCCGAGGGAGGAGTGGGTGTTCCTTGGCGAGTTCACCGTTAAGAACGTTAGGCTCGTTGGAGGTGAGGAGTTCCACGCGTACGCTAGCAAAGCTGTGATAGTGGGGGAAGCACCACCTCCTAAGCCTGGTGAAAGCTCCTGGATCATAGAGTTCGAGAGTTTAACAAGGTACAAGAGGCCGGTGAAGCTAGCTGAATGTGATGTGAGGACATCGACTAGTAAGAAGCCCTTAAAAGACTGGGCTATACTGGGTTTCACGTTCATAAGACCCGAGGATGCTGGTAAGGTGGTCAGGTACGTTAGAAAGCTAACTGATATGCATGATGTGCTAGTGGAGGAGCTCCTAAACATGGGCAGGTGGCTGGGCTTCGTGGTTAGAAGGGACGAGCCCACCCCTGATAACGTCTACAAACTAGATGTTACATGGAGGGATGTGGAGGGCCACAGGCCTCTGAAGGTCTTCGAGGTCGAGGTTAGCGGTGACGTGGATAGAGCCTTAGCTAGGCTAGCACACGCCTACGACATATGGGGTTGCGAGCAGCTATGGCTTATAGTAAGCGATGAAGCTAAGAGCGAGAGGGCTAGAAAACTACTAGAGCCTATGCTAAAAGGATCGTTCGCAAGGATAAGAGACAAGGTCATAATAGTAGGCTGGGAAGACCTACAAAGCATGTACGAGAGCGTAGAGCCGTACAAGGAGCTCCTGGAGAGGTTGTCGAAGAGGTAGTTGATGGATATCACTCTAAGCTTTAAGCAACCTGGGGGGCTCGCTAAATCACGGTGTTACGCTATTAAG
>Ga0326760_1000723_pt1 | contig 16292 bp, 20 predicted proteins | sample GCREP_S_FD_207668 | JGI IMG/M metagenome (GOLD analysis project Ga0326760, IMG submission 207668) | Hot spring sediment microbial communities from Geyser Creek Basin, Yellowstone National Park, WY, United States - GCR.EP_S | ecosystem: Environmental > Aquatic > Thermal springs > Near-boiling... | reverse complement strand
ACACCTTTCGAAGGAGGATTGCCTTCTGGTGATAGCTGTCAGGGGGAGGGCTCTCGAGGTCAAGGAGCTTGTGAGGAGGCTGAGGGAAGCTGGCAAGATAAAGCAGCTAACCTACATGATAATGCCTGTCCGTTAGTGTTCCTTAATAGGCGGCTGGATAATCCACATGGTGGATGTGCTACGCTATACCTGGCAAGGTCGTCGAGATAAGGGGGGACGTCGGAGTCGTTGACTTCGGCAACGGTGTTAGGAGGGAGGTTATCTTGGCGATGGTGGATGCGAAAGTGGGTGATTACGTTTTAGTCCACGCGGGATACGCGATAAAAGTCTTGGATGAGAAGGGTGCTCTCGAGATTCTACAGGCGATCGAGGATGCTATCAGTCTAGCTGGGAAAGAGGGCGGCCAGGGCCTCTAGAAAGCCCGTCAGCATCGTCGGATAAGCTCCGAGAATCACTAGGAGTATTGCTGAAGCGATTGTTGGACATAACATGAGCCTCGGCTCAGCTCCAGCCTTCCTCACGGCCTCGGACTCCTCGCCAAAGAGGCTCCTCCTTACAGCCAGGAGCCCATACCCGGCCGTGATCAGCGAGAAGATTATCGCGATTATTGTTAGCGCGAGTCTCGGCATATCGATGGATGAATGGAGCGCGGTGTATATTGAGCCGGCGAAGATGAAGAGCTCGCCCCAGAATCCTAGGAGAGGCGGATAGCCCATTAGGCTTAGGAACCCTATCATGAACGCTATGCTGGTGGCCCGCATTCTCCCGGCTAAGCCGCCGAGTTCATCCAGGTTATCGGTGCCTAGGGTTCTCGAGAGCATCCCGGAGATCATGAAGAGCGCGGCCTTTGAGAGGCTGTGGGCCACGTATATCAGCACAGTCCCGGCCAGCCCGATCATGGATGCCGACGCTATCCCGAGAAGCATGTAGCCCATCTGGCTTATGCTCGAGTATGCTAGGAGCCTCTTCAGTCTATTCTGCGCGAGGGCTAGGTACCCGCCATAGATCATGGTTACTAGGGCGAGGATGAGCAGCGCAAACATGAAGCTCCCATGCCCTGCCATCTGCGGGAAGGCGGTATAGACCACTCTTAGGGCGGCATACCCCCCTATCCCCGTACCAGCCGAGAATATCGCGGTTACGGGCGCTGGGGCCTGGACATAGGCATCCGGGAGCCATGAGTGGAGCGGGAAGATCGCCATCTTCACGAGGAGCCCCAAGATCATGAGCGAGGTTATCAGGGAGAGAGTGGCCTGGCTCAGGCCCGCGGCCTTAGAGGGGAGCTCGAGGATATTCAGCGTCCCCGTGTTCGAGTATGTTAACCCTATGCCGGCTAGGATAGCTAGGGCCCCAGTCTCCGTGTAGAGGAAGTATTTGAGGGCGGCGCGCCATCTATCCTCCTCGCCCCAGACCGCTATCAAGAGCCATGATGATATCAGCATGAGCTCGAGAAATAGGAAGAAGATCGCGAGATTCATAGAGAGCGCAGTCCCAAGCATCCCTGCGTTGAAGAGAAGGTAGAGGGAGAAGTATCCACCCCATCCATCCCGAAGATCCATGTATGTGATGGAATAGATGCATGCTAGTATGCCGACGGCGGCGATTGTCAGGGCCACAGGCCCGCTTAACCCGTCAAAGAACAATATTATGTCTCCAAGGAGCTGTGTCCATGGATAGGTTGCTTGGAGCGGGGAGCTGAACATGTGGACGAGATATCCGGCGGCGAGGAGGCATGATAGGGAGTAGGCAAGCGAGGCCAGCGCGATCCAGCCAACCCTCTTCCCAAGCTTTCTGCCCAAGGCCGTGGCTATCGGCGACGCGATGAGGGGGGCGACCAAGGACTGGAGGAGCAGATGACCCGAGTCAATCATCCCTATGCACCTCCCGCAAGAATCAGGATTATGAGTATGAGAGCTCCCAAGATTAGTCCGATGACATAGTGATTTAACAGGCCCGTATGTGCCCTCCTAACAATATCCGAAAGCCTTCTTGCGCCGATTGATATCGCGTTATTGATCCCCTCAATAACCCTCGATTCAAACACCTTATTAATGGCGCGGCCGAGCTTTATTGAGGGATATGCTATAGCTCTATAGTAGAAGGTGTTGATATAGTATCTTCTGATGAGGAGCGTTCTAAGAGCCCTCATGTAACCATGTTTCTCGACGATCTTCCCCGGATCCACCATCCCCCTCACATAGAGGGCGTAAGCTGGAACAGCCCCAACAGCAATAGCCGTTACTGATGCCAGCGGTACTAGGAGCTCCATGCCGGAGGCCTCATGAGCCGAGTGCATGTAAGCTGGCAGTATACGTGATAGGGCTGCCTCGAGACCGCTCTCAAGCAATGGCGCAACCAATCCTATGATGAGGCTCAGAGCTGCTAGGATGAGGTAGGGGACCCACATAATCCTCGGCGCCTCATGGGCTTTCTTGGATTTCTCACCACCATAGAAGGCTAGACCTACCATCCTGATGCTATAGAAGGCTGTTAGGATCGCGGTGGATAGGCCGAGGATGAGGATCGCATACTGGCCGGAGAATAATGTCGTAGATAGCACTAGATCCTTGCTCCAGAATCCGCCGAAGGGTGGTAGGCCGATTAAAGCGAGGGTTGCGAGGAGCGTGCTATAGAATGTTACGGGCATATGCTTCCGGAGGCCCCCCATATCTCTGAGGAACCTTGATCCGGCCGCATGGATTATCGAGCCAGCGGCGAGGAAGAGGGCCGCTTTAAAGACCGCGTGATTCATCAGGTGGAAGATGGAAGCCACGTAACCCGTGATTATCTCAGCTGAAAGCCCGGCCGCCCCGAGGGCCATCATCATATAACCTATCTGGCTGACAGTAGAGTATGCTAGAACCTTCTTGAGCTCTGTTGAAACAACAGCCTGGCTCGCTGCTATGAATGCTGTGAGAGCCCCAATCCACATAACGGCATAGAAGAAGCTCGTGGCCGCCGGCACGCTCGCGCTCCAGCTGAGCGCTATCGGGAAGAGTCTCGCGACCAAGTATACGCCCGCCTTGACCATTGTAGCCGCATGTATCAGCGCGCTAACGGATGATGGGCCCGCCATGGCATCCGGAAGCCACTCCATCAGCGGCAACTGAGCAGACTTGCCAACAGCCCCGCCGAGGATCATTATAAGGGCAACTGGAAGGAGCCACCTCATCTCCGCGGGCACCATCGTGTCAGCGTGCAGGAGCTCCGGGAAACCGATAGTCTTGGCCATGGCGGCGAGCACCAGAGCCCCAGCGATCATGAATAGGTCCCCGAACCTTGTCACGATAAAGGCCTTCATTCCACAATGCGATGGCGGATAGGCTTCAGGCGGCTCTCCAACCCAGTAGTGGAGCCACCCCTCCTTAGAGTCACGATACCAGTAGCCTATGAGAGCGTAACTACAAAGGCCGACACCCTCCCAGCCAATGAGCATGAGGATCAAATTGTCGGCGAGCACTAGTAAGAGCATATTCGCGATGAAGAAGTTCATGAAGAACCAGTATCTCGTGAGGCCGGGGTCACCGCGCATATAGCCTAAGGAGTAGACCATTATCAGGAAGCTGATCACCGAGACCACGTTAGCCATTATTATACTGAGCGGATCGAGGAGCATTCCAGCCCTTATCTCCGAGAGTATTGGGGCTCCGGGTAACAGGACCCACGAGACCTGGCTTCTCAACGGCCACTCTACATCGCCGAATAGGAGCGGTAGAAGGCTTAGGGTCATCAGCATCGCTAAGAGCGAGAAGATAACCGCGCTGAAATCCCTCACCCTCTCGCCGAGCTTGGCCAGCAAAGGCGTCAATAGGGCACCGATCACAGGTATTATCCAGCATGCCCAGGCATAGAATACCCAAGGCTCGATACTCATCCTAGAATCACCTCCAGAGCAGATTGTATGAACTGGAGAACAGGATTCAACATAATTGTAATGAGTATGCAGGCGGCCGCGAGGATTAGTACGGGCGCAAGCATGAGGGCAGGAGCCTCACTAATCTCCTTAAGGCCCCCATCAAGCATAGGCCTCTTGAATGCTAGTCTCTGGAAGAGCCAGAGATAGTAGCCGGCGGCCACGATACAGTTCACTATGAAGATTATGGTTGCTGCGAGCATCAAACCATCCGAGGGAACTCCAAGGCCAGCTGATACTATGAGGAGTTTGCTCCAGAAACCGCTTAGAGGAGGCACGCCAGCGAGATTCAGGAGGCCTATGCCGAGGGATGCGGTGGTAGCCGGCATCCTCGGCCCTATGCCCTCGAGTCTCTCGATCTCCCTAGAATTTACCCTCAGGATATAGCATCCGGTTGAGAGGAACGATAGGCCCTTCCCGAGCGCGTGGTTTAGCACGTGGAGAAGGGCTCCGGTAAGCGCGAGGGCTGCTAACCCTACCTCCGATGGATACGTCCTAAGTATGTGGGCGGCGAGCCCCATGCCGGTGATTATGTATCCGATATTAGCTATGCTGGAGTATGCTAGGAATCTTTTGATATCGGTCTGCATGATCGCGGCTATGTTGGCAAAGCTCATGGTCAGTATCCCTAGACCAATTAGGGCTGGGCCGAAGCCATAAGTTGCCGGCCCAAATATCTTGAACATAGACCAGAGCATCGCGTAGACACCCGTCTTAATCACGACACCGGATAAGATCGCGCTTACTGGGGTTGGGGCGGCTGGATGTGCATCCGGTAGCCATGAGTGGAAGGGAACGATCGCAACCGTCACGCCGAAGCCGACTATTATCATCGCGAGGGAGAATGCGGCCGCCATGTTGCCCCCTCCGAAGACCACGGCTCTCACAGCATCGAATCTAAGCGATCCCGCGAGACCATAGAGGAGGGCTATCCCGAGGAGGGCAGCGAGCGACCCGAGAGTACTCATTATGAGGTACTTGAAGCCCGCCTCAACCGCCTCCCAAGACCACTTCCTAAATGCGACGAGCGAGTATGAGGAAATTGCCATGAGCTCCCAGAAGACGTAGAGTGTGAAGAAGTCACTCGCCATGGTCACACCGATCATCCCCGCGATCAGGGTTAGAAGGAGGGCATAATACCTGTCGAGGCCTAGCTCCCTCACCTTAACCCAGAAGAGATCATCGAGGGGCAGATGCTCGACCTCGAATAACATATATCTAATTGAATATATCGCAGCCATCAGGCCAAGGCCGGAGAAGATGATCGAGAGGTATATGCTCAGCATATCAAGCTTGAGGGATGCGGTTAGCGGGGAGTCGGGGCCAAATATGATCATTTGGGGCGGGGCTCCTGCCACAGCATCGAGGACTAAGAGGACTAGCGTCGAGAGGAAGGCGATGCAGGCGATCACGCCGCTGAGCTCGATCAACCTGACCTTCCTGAAGACTGGGTCTAGGATCACGGTGGCCACGGCGGCTCCAACGAGTATCAGGATAACCATGAGGGGCTCCATACTCACCACCTCAACCTCCTAAGCTTCCTGATGTCGAATGTCCCGTAGTGCTTGTAGATGTTTATGGCTATGGATAGCGCGAGCGCTGCAATCGCCGCAGCCACGGCTATCGAGATCGCGATCATGCCTTGGGCCAGCGCGTCCATAACTATCATGTCATCCACGATCCTTATCCCCATTGAGGCTATCGCGAGATTCACCCCGAGAGTCACAACCTCCAATCCTATCACTATTTTGACTAGATGCCTCTTGGACGCGATGATGTAGAGACCGGTGGTGATTAGGAGGAGGGATCCGGCGAAGTATATCTCATAAAGACTCATCCAGCCCTCACCACCTTAACCTCGAGCCCTCCCAAGCTGGGATGAAACAGCTATTATCACCGCGAAGAGTATGAATGCCTGGATTAGCAGATCTAGCCATCTGTTGGCCCAGAGGAACTGTGGATTATCCTCGATCCTCGTTGGCTCGAGGCTCGGGGCCCTGATGCCCTCAATTATTCTCGGGGAGCAGGCTAGGAGCGCCGCCGCAAGGAGTAGCGCGAGTATGACAGCAACAATTTTCGTGACCTCCATACTAGTCACCCCTCTCCTCCCCAGCATGTATCGTCGCTAGGAGGAGTATTGTGACCGCGCCAGCGTATATTAGCAGCTGGAAGACGCTGAGATATGGTGCTCCGAGGAGATAGAATATCGCGGCCATCGCGATGTTTGCGCACATAAATGCCAGTATGGCCTTCATCATGTCCTTCAGCTCCGCGGCCAGCACCACGAACATCAACGTGATAATTATCATCACGATGTGTATCGCGGCCTCCATCATCTCACCACCAAATCCTCCTTCCTTAGAGCTATATTCTCGAAGGTCTTGCTCATGCTAATCGCCTTGGTTGGACAGACCTCCGCGCACTGGGCACAGTATATGCATCTATAGATATAGAAGATGGGCCTCTTGCCCTTCTCATCTTCGATCATCTCTATGGCTTTTGCTGGGCAGACCCTGAAGCAAAGCTGGCACCCAATACACTTCGCTCTATCAAACTCTATCCTACCCCTAAATCCCTCCGGCAGATGTATCTTCTCAAGCTCTCTGTATGGGTAGAGTATTGTGGCCCTCCTCTTAAAGAGACTCCTCAGGGCTTCTGCTACGAGGCGGCCCGGAACCCTCATGCTTACACAATCACCTCCGTCAGGATTACGAGTATCACGGCCAGGGACATGAGATACTTCCAGGAGAAGGAAACCATCTGATCTATCCTAAGCCTCGCGAATAATGCCCTAACAAGTGTGAAGATCGCGAGTACGACTAGGGACTTTAGGATGAAGTAGATCGTGTATAGCACCGGCTCGAGCCCCGGGATAACGGGCCCGATCGGGCCTCCGAGGAATATCGCCGCGCCGAGGCCCGAGAGTAGGATGAGCTCAAGATCCTTTGAGAGCCTGAATAATGCAAGCCTTCTACCACCATATTCAACCTCCCATCCCGCGACTATCTCCTGCTCGGCCTCAGGTATGTCAAACGGTATCCTCTCCATCTCGGCCTGAGATGTTATAACGAAGATCGCGAAGCCTATGATCTGCGGCCCTGCTATGAGCCAGATACCTCTCTCGGCCTGAGCCTCAACTATCCCGCCGATGCTGAGCGAGCCTGCAGCGATGGCGGCGCTCAAGAGGCTGAGCGTCAGGGGTATCTCATATCCTATCAGCTGGAGAGCTGCCCTGACGGCCCCTATCGAGGCGAACCTGTTGCTCGAACCCTCACCGGCGAGATAAATCGTTATCGTGTATATTGAGAGAAGGGCTATCACGGCTATCAGGTCGCCCTTGAATGATATTATCCCGGATGGCCCGGCTATCGGGAGAAACATGCATGCGAGAAGTATGAGGGCTGGGGCGAGTATGGGTGTCAACGTGAAGAGGAGCCTATCAGCAGCCATAGGGACGATATCCTCCTTCGAGAGGAGCTTAATGAGGTCGGCGACGGGCTGGAGGAGCCCAAATGGGCCCGCCAAGTGGGGGCCAACTCTATTCTGGAACCTGGCATAGAGCTTCCGGTCAACCCACTCGTAGAAGAGCGAGGCCGCGAGCAGGAAGACCGCCCCCGGGAAGAATATCGCGGCTAGAATCTTTTCGATCATCTTCTCTTAGCACCCCTCTCGCGCGAGATCTTTATCACGTCTTCAAGGGTCATGATCGTTCGCCTTCTCCTAGCCTCGTCCGTGACCATGACCCTCGCGCTACAGCATATGCAAGGATCTATTCCGCCTAGGATTGCCGGGACATCAGCTATGTAGACCTCATAGCCATCTCTACTCCTCAGCATCTCGACGACTGATAGTAGGTTCGCGAGCGTTGGGGTCCTCACCTTATACCTGTATGGCCTATCACCACCATCAGATATCGAATAATGAACTAACTCACCCCTTGGTGCCTCAACCCTCGACAAGGACTCGCCTGGAGGAGCCTTGAAGAATGGCGGTATCTTCAGCCTATAATCGCCGGACGGCATATGATCAAGGGCGTAGCGGATAATGTTCACGGATTCGTATACCTCTCTAATCCTAACCTTCACCCTGGCATAGCAGTCGCAAGTATCCCATGTGATCACGTTGAATGGGATCTCGTCATGGCCGCTATATGGGTCATCCAGCCTAACATCATGCTTTACCCCTGATGCTCTTAGATGGGGGCCGACAACCCCAAGCCTCACAGCGTCACTAGGCTTTAGAATCCCAACACCCTGGGTTCTCGCGAGGATCGTGGGCTCCGAGTCTATCACCTTCTCATAATAGCGCATTCTCTCCTCGATGTAGTCAAGGGTTCTTCTAAGCCTCTGCTCTGCCTCCGGGGTTAGATCCCTCCTCACACCTCCTATCGTGTTGTAGGACGTGGTGACCCTGTTACCCGTGATGAGCTCGAGCATGTCCATGATCCTCTCCCTATCTCTCCAGAAGTACATGAAGAGAGTCTCGAAGCCTAGGGTATGGAAGTAGTGGCCGAGCCAGAGGAGGTGGCTGTGGATCCTGCTAAGCTCCTCCACGACTATCCTGAGATACTTGGCCCTCGGGGGAGCCTCCTTGCCGAGAAGTTGCTCCACGTTAAGGCAATAGCAGAGGGAGTGGGCGGCATTACATATCCCGCATATTCTTTCAACAAGGTAGAGCCCCTGAATATATGGCCGGGCCTCAAGGGCCTTCTCAATCCCCCTATGAATATAGCTGACGTCAACATCCACGTCCACTATCAGCTCGCCCTCAACACTGAGTCTCAACATTAGGGGCTCAACATGTATCGGGTGCTGCGGTCCAATCGATATCTCGAAGCTCATCCAACCTCACCCCCTCTAAGCGGCTTCGGGTGCTCCGGTGCGTAATCCTTCCTAAGCGGGTAGATGCCTTTAGGCCAATCCTCGGGCAGGAAGACCCTTCCAAGGTTCGGGTGACCCCTGAATATTATGCCGAGCAGATCATGTGCCTCCCGTTCATACAGGTTGGCGGCCGGGAGAATATCCGTTATTGAGTCTATGACTGGATTATCCTTCGGAACACGTGTCTTAATGAGGATTTGGGTGGAGAATCCAAGATGCGCCACGACCTCCAAACTATCCCCATAATCGACCCCGCTCAAGCAGCTTAGAAACTCTAGCCCAAGATCTTGCGCAACATATTTCACGACATTCTTATAGGCATCAGGCGGGACGAGGATTGAGATTCTTCTTCTCCCTAGGACCCTAGCCTCGAGGACACCCTCACCAAACTTCTCAGTTATCTTTCTTAGAATATCCTCCTCATCACTCAATCCTAAACCTCTCCCTTCTCAATCTTCTCAACCAGTATGCTGATCGCTTTCAGGATTGCCTCCGGCTTCACGGGGCAGCCTGAGACATAGGCGTGGACGGGTATGACAGAGTCGAGGCTGGGATAAGTGTTGTAGCAGCCCCAATATACCCCGCCGCTCGTTGCGCATGTTCCTGCGGCGACAACATACTTAGGCTCAGGCATCTGTTCATATATTCTGATAAGTCTGTCTCTCGCTTGCCTAGTAACAGGGCCTGTCACGACGAGTATATCTGCGTGCCTTGGGCTTCCACGTGCGAGAACACCAAATCTCTCAACATCATAGCGTGGGGTCAGGCATGCAGCTATCTCAATATCGCATGCATTACATGCCCCGGTGTCGAATAGTAGTATCCAAGGGCTTCTCGCCCTACACTTTTTTACAAGCTTTTCGACGAGGCCCATTCGGGTTCATCTCCTCCCTCCCAGCAGCTGGATAGCTATACCGAGCACGAGCACATAGATCAGAAGGAGGCTAATGATGCCCGGCCTATACGTTGGTGGGACATTTATTGTGAATGCGAGGAGGAGCGCTATAACATCAAAAACCATGAATAATGCGGCGAAGTTGAAAAATAGTAGCCTCACCGGGCTTCTAGCTGGAGGAAGGCTCTCCCCACAAGCATAGGATTCAAGCTTCATCCTACTCTTAGGAGCCTTAACGGAGAGCCTGCCACCAAGAAGATAGAGGCAGAGAACCACGAGAAACGTGACAATAAGCGCAATCACAAGATCCTCCATAAAGGATCATGAATATGATTTAGTGGCTTAAATTTAAGTTTAGTCTCCACGCATCTGTATTCATAACGCGGTAATATCACAATCCCGCAAGGAGGTTTAATAGGAAGCTTGCAACCTCACCCGCCGCGGCTTTAACCGCTGGGCTAATGCCTCTTCCAAGCTCCAAGGTTTCCACTTGTATTCCTAGAACGTATGCCGGCGCGTTCTTCTCCGCGAGTCTCAGCATCAGGTCCAGCGGCATCTCATGTGTTGATATTGTCTTGCCGGATGCCTCATCTGGGCTCATGATCCTTATCTCTCCGGACCTGCCACCGAAATCTGCTGCATCAAAGATCAAAATTATTCTAGGATTCACATTCCTTAGCATCCTCGGTATAAGATCAACCCTATCCTCAACAATGAGCACTTTCACTCTTCCACTTCTCAGGAATCGCATTATGGTTCTCGCGATCTCGACCCCCACGCCATCATCCCCCCGAATTGGATTGCCGACGCCAATCAGCACCAAATCCCCTTCACCAGCAAGCAGATCATCAATAATCCGCCTAAGCTTCTCCCTCCATTCCGCCATGAAGCTCTCACCGAATGCTCCAGAAGTGGGGTCTTATGAAGATCCCCCATGACCTAGGTTTGGGGCCGTTTTCAATCCTTTTATAGTGCCGGCTACTAATATAACAAGGTTATGGGAGCTGAGAAGGGTTTTGTTGAAAAGGTCTCATAGGATTAATGGGAAACTATCTAAGCTAGTTTTTAGGGCACTTTTCTGGGCTTTCATGATACTATTGGTCTCGATTCTGGTTCCAGCGCTTTTAGCGGATGGGGTGGTGTCCTATCTAAGGCCTTGGTCACTCTACATGAATTCGGTTTTCGAGGGATTTTATGGGTTTGTGAGAGGCGCTTCCCTAGCCTCATTAATAATGCTCATGGACCTATCGCTTCTCTCTATTGCCGGGACCATGATCCTGTTAAACAACCGCGGTGGAGGTGACTATCTCACAAAACCTCAACCGGATAATGGGAGTCATGACAACAGTATACCAATATTCCTACAATACACCCTACAAAATTATAATCAATCCATAGAGAAAATCTTCGAAGCGAAGCACGCCCATCTAACGGATATACTCGGCCTCTCATTCCTAGTCGGCTCAGTGATCTCCGGAGTACCGGTTCTCACATCCCCGTTAAGCATGCCGGTTCATGTGATGAAGTATAGCTGGCTGATAGGTATGCCGCACCTCATGCTCCAAAACGCTAGTTATCTCTCTTTCAAGAAGGAGGATTTCCTGCTGGATGAAGAGGCTCTTTTAAGGAATATTAGTCGCTTAAGGGGAAAGCATGTGATCTTCATTCTCCCAACTAAGGGTGGGAACTTCAGCACGGTTAAAACGAGCGCTGCATCAGTGATCTTCTGGAGGGAGATATTTGAGTTGAATTACGGCAAGGTTGTCAGGATTTCCCAGTGGATAGTCTGCGAGCAGGAGGACTATGAGGCAAATGTGGAGGAGTATGAGAAGCTGGCCTCAATGGGCTCGAGAATAATTGTTGTACCGCGGTATTTCAGCACGCCCAATGGGACACGCTACAAGGCGAGGGCACTAACTTATGCCCATAAGGTATTGGTCGAGGAGGGGCTGGCGAATCGGGACACTTGGATATACCATCAGGATGATGAGACAAAGGTGGGCGAGGATACGATCCTCGGCATAATGGACTACATAGCGAACGCCGGTGAAAAAGATATTTACGCGGCCGGGATAATAAACTACTCGGACTCGCTGACATATACTCCATCAAGAGCCCAAGAGCCTTCGCGAAGCTATGACGACTTCAGAATACTCTTCACCACGAAGACGAATGGAAAACTCTCATTCGGGCACCATGGTTCACACTTACTTGTGAGGGCGGACATAGAAGTGGATATAGGATGGGATTTTGGCGACGTGAGGACGGAGGATTGGATGTTCGGCTTAATGATGTGGCAAAGATATAAGCCCGGGAAAACTATTCTAAAGGGCTTCGGCTATGAGAAGCCACCTCTATCAGCAAGAGGTCTTCTAAAACAGAGGAGGAGATGGGCTTATGGAGCCATGCAAATAATACGCGATAAGAGGGTCATGCTTAGATTTCGCCTCGCAGCCTTATATGGTGTGATTAGCTGGTTCTCGGGATTACCATCCATTGTAGCATTTATCCTAACACTTATACACCCAACCGGGGGATTATTCCCAGGCTCAGGCTTTATAGCAGGCTTCACGTGGTACTCGCTTTACCGCTATTACTCGGCAGGATACAGCTTGAATGAACTCTATATCGCCGGCCGGGAAAGTAATGGCGGCTTAGCGGGAAAATTCAGGAAAACGGTCGCGATAATCGGTGGGATGATGCTCGAAGCCCTTGCGCCATGGTATGCCCTCATAAGGCCCCCAAAGGGCTTCGAGGTCATAAAGAAGGATGATGATAAGGGAGCCGATAAATGTTGAGAGGAAGCGTGTGGAGATTGTTGCAAGCTAGGCTAATCTTATTGTTTGTCACATCGCTCCTGATAATAATGCCCATAGTCCATGGGGATGGCCAATTTAAGGACTTATGCCTCGATATGACAACAGCATATGATCGGAACTTTAAATGGTATAACACGGCTGGGCCCCTACCATCATTCAATGGCAACCATTATGTCTTCACAGGTAGCAGCGCTTCGAATGTCTACCAAGACGCATTATCTCTTAAGACTATTGAGGCTGGGAAGACCTTCGCATTATCAGCACGAATAAGCGTATACATCGGGAGCCAGTCGCAGAATGATAGAGACGAGTTCGCGATATTCGTTACGGATGATACAAGAGTCTTTACTGGAGACGAGTTCGGCTTCGTCATAAGGCAAAAGTCATCAACAATCAATGGATATGTCCAGTCGCCGAGGATACCAGAATTTTTCAAGGAATTCAAACTTGAGAACATACCTATTGGCGCTGAGAAGGCCTATACGCTTAAGGCAGTTTACTCAGAGGTAAATAATAGGGGAGTCATCAGATTCTTCATAAATGATATTAACGTGTTCACACAAGATTTCCCAATTATTTCCGGTGAAGAATTCTATCTCGTCATAAGCTCGAAGAAGCTGAGCTCCGAATCTGTGGACACGTCGAGCAACTACATGAAAGTCTTCTCTGCTTGCATGGTAAATCTTCCCCCACAAAGGGCTGATACCGCCGCTCAGGAAACATTTCCCCGGAATGAGTCCCAATCCATGGAGCAGATGATGTTGATGGTTCTAACACTAAACTCCGCGGCGCTCATAATTCTGGCAATCGCATTACTTGTCCTCATAAGACGCCTCAGAAAACTAGGTACCTAGCCAAGTGATTTGATGATAAAAATCTTTAACTCCTTAGAGAGTATCGGCTTGGGGGATGATGAAACCTCCACTGATTGATTGATGATTGTTGCTCCCGGCACTGACCCGCTTTATCAAGGTTGGATATAGGCTATGGGCGAGGATTTTACCTCCTTAACAAGCCTATCGCATGTCTGTATATCATCCTTACATAAGACTTCGAATATGAGAATTCCGCCGAATCTCATCTTCGTTATCCAGTTCTCCACAAAATTCCATCTTATGGTCCCGGTATAGGGTGGTTTATGCAGATCCCTAACCCCATCATTATCATGCACATGCATTGCGATAATATGTCTTCCTAGCGTCTGCAGGGATCCCTCAAGGTTACCATTTATATGCGCGTGACCCAAGTCTAGGCATATCCTTACCTTACCGCTGAGGCCTTTCATTATTGCTAGTAGGTCATGTGGACTTGAGCCATAACATGACCTCTCTAATCTATTCTCTATAGCCACAGTGATCCCGCTCTCCTCAGCCACCTTCATGATTCTATCCAGGAACTCGAGATTCAGTTTTAAGGCATTCTCACATCCTTTATCAATTTTCAGCGTATGGATGACCGCGAGCTTGATCTCAAGCCTTCGGGCTAGGTTAAGCCACTTGGAGAGCCTCCTATATCCAGGCTCACTTAATGCTCTCTGGGGTTCGAGCTCATCATAGGGCATGTGGATGGCTTTAACATGACCTTTGAGGTCGCCTGATGCCCTGAGAAGCTCGGTGATGTACTTATCTTCCGCAAGCGCTCCTCCGAGGATGGCAAAGTTATCATAGGATAGCTCAGCTAATAAGCCGTGGCCCATAATCCTCTCAAGAGCCTTTAACGGCGGCAGACAAGCATAGAGCATTGTCGAGTAAGCGCACAGCAACATAAGACACGCTTACAAAACCCCGCTTTTAATTATTACAGAGAAAATGAGGGAAAAATGAGGCTTATAGGGATCCTGTTAAATGGCTTGTCAAAAGCTTATCTTTCGGAGGCTTCTCCTGCTCCTTGCCAGGGAACTCGTCGTCAAGGTGGAGCTTGAGAGATGGAGACAGGAAAAAGAGAAGGAAACTAGGAGGGATGCAATAAAGGGCTCGATAACCACCCTCCTCAAAAAAGTTGGCGAGCACATAGCCCCACTTTACATGCTCAGGGAGCTCGGGATAGATCCGCGAGATCTGAGGCTCATTGGAACACTCATCTTGTAGAGAAATTTCAGATAACCCGAGATGAATACGAAGGCTAGATGATGAGCAAAGAAGCTATTGAGGGACACTTATAAGAACAGCTTGATTTCTAAAGACTCGACATATGGTATATAGGTGCCCCGGTCGTCGAACGATCCTTGTAATGCCGGACCTATGTTGCCTTAAGCCTTTGTCTTTACCTCTATCTCGACTTTCTCAGCTTCCTTTAAGACGTCATTTGCAACCCTAACTACCTTGGCATTCTTCAAGGACTTCTTCTTCCTCGGCGAGTTCCTCAACAGGATCCCGCAATATGGGCACCTAACGCTATCCGTGAGATAGTATATCCTGCACCTAGAGCAATACTTGTAGCCATTAGCATAGCTCCTCCTCAGGGACATCTGAGGCTTGTTATCTAGGAACAACATCCCGACCCTTCACCCCCGCATGAGCTCGTTTCTTCCTCTAAATAAACCTTATCTATTATTTTCTATGTAAAGTAAGTAGAAATGATGAGGCGGGGACTTGAGGAGAGGGTTTTCCGCAGGCTTCAGGTTGTCGGTAGGGCTAGCTTCTCCATATCCCTTCCCAAGAGCTGGGTTCTTAGGATGGGGTTGAAGCCCGGTGATGTCTTAGAGATAAGCGAGGGGGTTGATGGTAGTCTTAGGCTTAGCCCGCCTGAGGCTAGGCTAAGGAGGAGCTTCTGCAGGTTAAATGCCGATTTGTGCCGGGATCCTGAGCAGCTCGGGGCTATAGTTCTAGCGGGCTATAGGGTTGGCTACGACATAATCCAAGTGACATGCTCGAAGAGTCCTATTCACGAACTGTCTAGAGGCTTGGAGAGCTTGATCGAGGGCCTCCCCGGCTTCGAGCTGGATCAGGGCCAAAACTCTGAGCTCATTCTCCGAAACGTCCTTGATTATTCACGCTTCCCAGCGGACGACCTCATCAAGCGGAGTTATATCCTAGTCTCGGAGATGCTCAATACTGTTTCAAGTTTTCTCGAGACAGGGCGATACGATCTAATACCGTATATCGAGGCGTTGAGGCGGCGTGTCGGCGAGCTCCTCCAGCTACATACTAGGCTCATGGTAACCTACTTCAGGAGGAGAGAGCTTGGGAGATTTCTAAAGCTGCGAAACCCACCACACATTTACTCCCTAATACTAATGGAGAACCTGATGGATTCCTTGGCCGAGGTTCTCCTAGAATTCGCCAAGAGGATATCGCAGGTGGGTAAAAAGGTATGGTCAAGCTCCACAGTGTATAATGGTCTGAGAAGGTCACTTGATGAATCCTCGCGGCTTGTCGATGGAGCAGTCAACGCCTACCTCTCACTGGACTTGGAGCAGGCATACTCGATCCTAAGCCTCCCAAAGGAGCATCTAGCAGAGATCCTAAGGGAGGAAATGGAGGAAGTCCTCTTAAAGGATAGGGAGCTGATAGCATTAACCGCCCAAGCCGAGACAGCATTCATCATAATACAGTCGATAGTCCAGAGGATGGCGCAACTAGCCCTAGATCTTTTCGTAGAATCCGAGAACCCGATATGCGAGATCAGGAGCTAGTGTCTCGCGAGATCTATCGCCAATCCTCTATCCATCTCAGGAACGGGTTCAGCCTCCTCTCGGCGCCTATTGTTGATGATGGGCCATGGCCTGGGTAAACCGCATAATGGTCGGGTAGGCTCAGGATCTTAGTGCTTATTGAGTTAAGTAG
>Ga0326760_1000722_pt1 | contig 16307 bp, 34 predicted proteins | sample GCREP_S_FD_207668 | JGI IMG/M metagenome (GOLD analysis project Ga0326760, IMG submission 207668) | Hot spring sediment microbial communities from Geyser Creek Basin, Yellowstone National Park, WY, United States - GCR.EP_S | ecosystem: Environmental > Aquatic > Thermal springs > Near-boiling... | reverse complement strand
TACCCAATCGAGTGCATTGATCCGTGAACTCCGTCTTCGAGAGCCTACCCTGCTTCAATCGCTCTATAAGATCATTGAACAGTATCTCTTTCTGCTCCGCGTCATACTCCAGCTTGGCCCTAGCCACGGTCAGAGCTATCTCGATTTCATTGAGGTTGAGCTTTCTAAGCTCCTGCTCAAGCTCTTCGTCTGTGAGCAGGCCTCTCTTATACTTGCTAACTAGAGAGGACTTTAGAGAGCTTCTCTCATCCCTTGTCTCCTTGACAACCACGTAGTTGTTTCTAATGTACTGCAGCAGAGCAGCATACTCTCTAACCAATTCCTCGTCGAAGCCATATGAGACAAGCTGGTTTATGAACTCGCCTCTATCCATGTAGCCCTCCAAGAACTGCTTTTCAAGATATGACAGAGCCTTTCTCCTAATCGCTTTGCGCCTGTTGAGATCAGCAACCTCAACAATTGAGCGCATAAGATCAGGTGCAACTCCTAAAACTCCTAAGTAATGCTCGAACTCATCGAGCTTCATTATGCCTTCGCTAAACAAGTCAATTACATATCTTCTGAGTAGTGAACGCTCATCTCTTAGGGCTCTCCACTTAAGTGCGTTAACCATTGCATCTATGAACTCTGGATGGATAGGCTCGTACTCAAGTAGCCTCCTAAGCATGTTCTCGCTAAGTTCTCCGCTCTCTATAGCTGCAGTTACTAGGAATGGTGATGGCAACCTGTACTCAGCTTCCTCGAGAACTCGATACGGATACAATGTTCCAGCGAGTGTCTCAGCCTTGTCAATGTTTAGTATAGATATCCATGCTCTATACTCGTCTTCAGAGATCTTGCCTCTCTTAAACGCTGTGAAGACCGCGCTGAATGGCGGCTCCCTATATATGCTCCTGATATATGTCCTTGCAATCTCGTCTGGGTACCCAGCTATCTGGAGATAGTACATTGCCTCCCTCTCATCTATGAGGTTCTTGGCCAGGAACTTCAGCGCATCTCCAGGCGAAGGCCTCTCAGTCCTGAATAAGCGTTTAACTTCCTGCTCGAGTGGCTTCTGAACAGCAATTGCAAACATCACGCTTGTGAACATAGATAAGTCGAACATTGCGTCGAGGTGTTTCGATATGACCTTGCGGATCATCTCTGGGTCAAGGCCTGATCCAGCAATCTTGAGGCTCGCTATGTCTATGAGAACTGCTATTGTGAACTCTAGCGCTGCTACAGGTATCAGCATGAGGAATGTGCCTACAATGCCGTGCTCAGAGATCCACCGCGGTATGTTCTTGATTGCCTCCCATGCCCTGTTTGCGAAGTCCTCTATTGTGCTTCTTATGGTGTCCCAGAGTATCCTTAAGCCCTCCTGAGCTGGCTTAGCCACATGTTCATTCAGAAACTCTAGAACCTTGCTCAAATAGTCTTTAACAGCATTCGGCAGATCCTCAATGATGAACTTTCTGATTTTGCCAGGTAACTCACTAAAGAAGTTCTTCACCTTGTCAAACCAGTCAGGCAATGTCTTGGTAAAGAAGTCCACTAGGCTTGTAAAGCCCTTCTCAAATGTGTCCTTAACCCAGTTATAGAGATCCACAATCCTGCTTGGTAGGCTTGTGAAGAACTCTGCTGCATTCTTAAAGAAGTTTGGCACATCCTCTGTGAAGAACTTCTTAGCCTTATCAAAGAAGTCTTTAAGTGGATCTATAACGGGGCTGAAGACAGACTTTATTGTGTCTGCAGCAGCCTGAAACGCTCCATCAAAGTACATCTTAACCTCGTTCACAGCATTGCTTAGAGCAGGACCTATGTAGTCCCTCCATGCCTTGTAGAGAAATGCTGATGGAAATAGAAAGAGCTTTGCAATTGTTTTCCAGGGCTCACTCCATCCATATGTCCACTGCTCAACAATGTTGTACACATCCCAGACATATACTGCTAAAGGAAACGCTATGTTGTTCCATATCCATTCATATGCCTCGGCAAGCTTGTCCTGGAAGAAGTCCCAGACCTTTGCAGGTATATTCACAATCGTATTGAACATGCTTTCAAAGAATGGCTGCACAGCGTCAAGAGGCCATGGCCAGCCAGTGTCAAGCTCTCTCCTAAGCCTGAGATCCTCAGGCAAAGACTCAGTAGGACCAGATAAAGCCTTTAGAGGATCTACCTCGAAGACTGGGAAGAAAAAACTACTTTCGTTCAAGTTTGGGTGGCTCAAGAAGCCACTTCACCTCAATAGTATCGATAGGGATCCTGTAGCGCTTTGCGTAGATCTCCTTGGCGTGCTTCTCGAAGTCTGCCTTGTTGAACTTGTCCACATCAACTATGAATGGCTCTGCATGCCCATACTCATCTCTCGTTACGATTATGTACTGGTAAACGATTTTGTTGATCTTCGGCTTGACGTAGGTCAAGACAATGTCTTCAACTACTACCTGCACGCTATGCACCCTCCTCTAGCTCCTCCTCGAAGAGCCTGACCATCTCCTGGGCTATTTGAAACACAGCTTCCTTATCGCCCTTGGCAGCCTTGATTATGAGCTTCATGGTTAATACGTACGATTTTGGTAGATCCTTCGCGCCTTTATCGAGCTCCTCTTCAAACATTCTAACAATTCTCTGAGAAGCTGAATAGACAGCGTCTTTATCGCCCTTTGCCGCCTTTATGATGATCCTCATGGTCAGCCTGTTAAGCCTCTCAAAGGGAAAGACCCCGCTCACTAAGCTCACCTAGCCCTTGCAGCTGCTCTTATCTCACTAATTATGTTGTCAACAAATGTTTTGACTATTCTCCACTCCTTATGAGTCAAGTCACCTGTAGCACCACGAATACTGAACACTACTCTATCCTTTGTCACTGTAATTGTTATTTCCTTTAGAACTAATCTAACCTCTTCTGCCATTGTCTCAGATACTTCAGCTACTTCAGCTGGAGCTGGGGCTACAGCCATTTAGACCACCTGTGATTTTCACTGCTTTCTAGATTTATATTTCTTTAGCCCCTTCTCAACAGCAAGCTGGAAGAGGAATGAGTATGCAAATGCCTTGATTGCTACATAGACTTCCACAGCACTTGGAAGCCTATCCGATGGCAGTGCAGCTAGAGCTGCTAGGCCTGCTATTATTGCGCTGTCTATGAGGATCCACTTAATCGGCTTTCCAGGGTTTCTCTCAGGCGGGTCGTACACAAAGTCTAGAACCAGTTTTAATCACCTAGAAAAAGTTTGTTTCTTGTCTGACTGCAAGACCCCCGCCAAGAATTGAAAATTAGTATATTTAAAGCAGTTGAATGCAGATGTTGCTTCAGCTGTTCTAAAACAGTGTGTGCAGAACCCCGCCAAGAATTGACAGCATATACATGTTTTATGCAACTCACTGCTTCTCACCACCCTCCTCCTTCTTCACCTCCTGCTGCCCAAGAATCATCTGCTCAAGCATCGCCTCATCAAGCTTCTCCTTGATATATGCTAAGAGCTGCTTCCTGCACTCAGGTGACAACCTCTTGTAAAGCTCCCTCAAATCAATATTGATTTTAACCGACATCTAGCATCGCCTCGAGCTCCTTCTTGTCAAAACAAATTAAATAGTCTTCTACGTTGAAGCACCACTGTATGAATCTCCCCCGAGCCTCTGACACCCTCTTGGTATTGTAGAAAGCTCTGAATGTGTCTCCATCTCTCTCAACCTCGATTGTGATGTTCTCGGCTACAGGTAGCGAGACTTTTTTATGTGGCTTTTTCTTGGCTTTTTCTATTTTTACCATATGCAGCTACACCTCAATCACAATAAACGTTACATGTGTATATGTGTTGTAGTCTGTTGAGAAGCCCAGCTGATCACCTGGCTTCAGCTTGATTATCCCGCCTGATACTACGTCCCACATCCTGTCCCCCAAATCCAGAATGCCGTGGACAAGTGGATGGATTGTTCCATCTATGTATGCAAATATCATGAACTCTCCATAGCTATGAATAGCCATGCAGAATGCGAAGTAGCTTATCGTCAAGAGATATGCTGTTTTGTTTTCTGGGCATTCATACACTATCTCCGTCCCTCCAAAGCCACCTGCCGTTGCAACCACCTGCGTCCCTTTCTCAATCATTGTTGTCGGCGTTATCGTTGGCTTGTAGTCAGCTATGTTTATGTTGAGCACAACGCTTTGAGCTGTGATATTTACATTGAGTGTTGCTGATGCACTAGATATGTTCACATCTATTGTTGTGCTCTGGGAAGCGATGTTCACGTTTAGTGTTGTGTAGCAGCCAGTAATGTACACGTTTAGAGATACTCTCTGATCTTTTATAACCACGCCGATGTCTGTTGTAGATCCAGCGATATTTACATTGAGTGTAGAGTTTGTGACATTAACATTGACAGTCCCGCTGACAGTCACATTGAGTGTAGAGTTTGTGACATTAACATTGAGCGTAACTGACTGGGAAGCGATGTTCACGTTTAGTGTTGCTGTCTGGCTCTTTATATTCACATCTATAGTAGCTGTAGAAGCAACTATAGCAACATTCAGCTGTGCAAGGCTCTGAGAAGCTATATCAATCTTTAGATTGCCGATAGATTGAGCTGCAATATCAACAGCTAATGATGGTATTAGCTCAGCAACTATTGCAACAGGCAAGGTGAAGTCTGGTAAGCCCTCAGGATCCTCCTCTAAAGCTATTTGTCTACTCAATGCCCATCACCTCAAGCACCTTTCTCATTGCCAATAAGCTGTAGACTTCAGGATAAGCATATGGCTTTGGCAAAACAAGAAGCCTGACTATGAACCTGTGGTCATACTTAGAATCATCATTCCAACCCTCTAAAATCAATGTATCATCTGTTGGAAGCTCATAGACCTCGTCAAAGACCAGCTGCTCCCCATCACCGTGAATGTCTCCGTAGTACGGTATTATCTGAGTCTCTCCGTGCCTGATGATTAAATGAGCTAGGGCTTTGTGACCGTATGGGATTAAGACCCATACTTTGCGAATAACGCCAGATGGTGCCTTGACGGGGACTCTAACTGGGTTTTCCCTAGGTGTGTTGGCTGGGATGCTGATGTCTGTGCATATCAATGGCATTTTTTATCACTGTTTAGAGCTAGGTACGCTAGAGCTGCAGATGAGAAAATCACTAGTGCTATGCTCAAGTCATGCCAAAACCATATCGGGGCATAGAATATGTAGAACGGCGCTGGGAAGTCCCTTGACCACGAAGCTGGATTAGCACTTTTAAGAGGCTTAACAACAGCCTCCCACATAACCCACTCACCTAAAATGATGAGCGTTAGGCATGTCACGACAAGTGCGCTTCTAAGCCTCCTCATTTTCTTCATTATCAGCACTATCCTCCCCCAACAAGAGCTTTATTAGCCTCCTCCTCTCCTCGCCCCTTGCGGAGGCAAGCAACTTAGCATCCTCGTAGCTGAGAGCCTTTGGTATGAAATCCTCAAACCAAATAACAAGAACAGCCCTCTTCACTTGTCCCTCACCTCACAGGAGCTAATACCCTTACAGGCGTTAAAACCCTTTTGGCTGTCTTGACAAGCTCAACAAGTGTAGCTCCATATATCTTGCCGTGGTTGCCATAACCGCTCAAATCGATCCACTCAAGAACGCCATCACCATCAATGTCTTTCACATAGCTGGGGTCTGCCTTTAGCCACAGAACCAAGCCGTTCCTCACGGGGTTATCAGGGTAATTGTAGTTCCAAGCAATCTCTGAACCGTCTATAGCACGAGAATAGATGAGGACTTGTGGAATGAAGCCCTGGAACCAGTACCTAGCTAATACCGTGTCCATGCCTATCCTGAGCACAGAGCCTGATGTTGGTGAGCCTCCCGAGTTGCTGGTTGAAGAATAGAGAGAGCCGTTTACATAGAGCTTCCTACCACTAGAATCCCTTGTGAACGCTAGGCAAGTCCACGTGTTTAGCGGTGGGCTGTAGCCGGTGTTCCACCTATATCCAGAGCCTCCCCAGTCAAAGTTGATTGTATTAGTCTCTACGTACCAGAGCATGAAGTAGCCGTTGTAAGGATCAGCCCTCTTAGCAATGAGTGCCACAGCTAATGGTGTGTGGAGCCAGCTGAACGGGTTAATGCACACCATTGCTGTTATGTTTGTGGGCTCCAACACGCTTGAGTGCTTAACCTCGACATAGTCATCCACCCCGTCGAAGTACACTGCGTATCTAAATGTTCTTAGCACTCTCCTTGCTGTTAGAGGCATTTACACCACCGCCTGTGCGTATACTCCAAATGTAAAGCTTGGTGATGTTCCTCCCAGTACCCACCTAACCCTAATGTATCTAAAGATTAGCGGATTTATCGTGAAGTACCATATACCTGTACCTGTAATACCCCCCTGATAAACCAGTGTCTTGTAGTCTCCTGTTGCCTCAAACTTCCCCTCTATGTAGACTGATAGGGTTGGTGTTGTGCCAGAGACTGCCGTTACCTTCAGCAGCAGCTCTAAGGCTGAAACTGTTGAGACATCAATGTCAGCTGTATTTCCATTGCTTGTAACAGTCCCTGAAAAGAGAGTCATTGCAGGGGGCTTGTAGACCGACTGCTCCTCGACTGGAACAATAATGCCTGAGTCAGCTATCCTAACCCTTAGAAGCTCAACCAAATCAGAGTAGCCTAGCTGAGACGCTAGGTCTCCGAATTCCTGGGGAAGCACTACGATTAGGACTGGAACCCTGTAGATATTCCCATCAATACCTGTGTACTCTAGTATGACCTGCTTTGTCTCCGGGTCTCTCAGTAGCCTAGCAGGCTTAGTCTTAACCGGCTTAACCAGTTCTATTAGAGGCATGGTATCACCTCTTTCACGAGTTTAAAAAAGGTGGCTATAGTTAAAAAAACGGCTTGGTTTAAGATAACTACTCTTCGTATATCAAGTGTATTAATAGCCTTCTCGTAGTTGAATCGCTGTTTGTCACTCTTATCTTCAAGTAGACTCCCTTCGGGTGCGCCAGGTCGAAGATCACTGGGTGCGGATCCATTGGCTGAAACAGTGCAGCGCTGGCGTCTGGGAAGAGGTATGGCACGTCTCCAATGTAGAATGTTAAGAATAGCAGTGAGTAAGCTCCAGCAGTTGTCTCAACACACTCGATCTTCTTGAGCTTCAGGTCCACTTCAGGAGCATACACGAGGTCTGCGAAGCTTCCAGCCGATAGCGGCCCTGTGTCAAGCTTTACTATCCTTTTCAGAGTCACTTTACCTCACCTAAGCCTTAATGATCCTCTTGTACACCGCTACGAATCTAACAGCTATGTTATAGCCTGTTGCTGCTGACAATGCTGATCCGCTTACGTTGATAGCTGTAACAGTTAGTGTGTGACCGCCAACAACCGCAATAGGCTTATCCTTAAAACTGAACAGTTCTTTCTCAGCGCTATCAGTTGGTGGTAGGGGCATCTTCAATGTTTCGATACCGTGAGGACCTGCCGTGGCAACCAGAAGATCTAGTGGCTTTCCATCATAGTAGAGCTTGAGGTTGATCTGGCCATATGTTTGAGCAGCGCTCAGGCCTGAAACGCTAACACCAGCAAATCCATCGAAGATCCAGTCCTCAATCGTTGGAGGTGTTATGTCCGCCACTTTAACCTCTTGGCCAGCTGGCCAAGAAGCGCCAACAGTGTATGAAGCATCTATGTACGTTATCTTTCTGTTGGCATAGGTGTTGTACCTCGCAAGGTGCTCTGATGGGATTGACTCTCCAGGGCTTAGAACAACAAGTTCTCCCTCCACATACACATTGCCGCTACCAGTAGACTCGAAGAGAAGCTTTCGCTCTGGTGGAACAACAATGAAGTACTCTCCAAGGTCTAGCGGGCCAAGGGTGTTAGAGCTAGTCCTAGCGATTGGCGCTATTAGGTTGAATATGTCTACAGCTGGAATGCCATCAACCTTGGCTGTGGTCTTAGCCGAGACATCAGTGCCTATCTTCCTTATGACGTAGTATCGATCCTTCTCCATCTCGTACGTTGTGTTGGTTTTGAGGATCTTCTTCAAAAAGTATGTTGCTGGCATTTAACCACCTCAGATGTCTACACTATATCGCTAAGAGCTTTGTTACTTGCTGAGTAGTTGCTCCTTGACTTGCCTCATCGTTGTTACGATAGCCTTGACTCTCTCGAGGTTCCTAGGATCTCCACGAGGTGCTCTTGGAGGTAGAGCCACTTTTCCTAATGCATCATAGAATGGTGCGAAGTTCGCCTTGTAGTCGTCCTTGGCTGCGGAGACACCCTCTGGGTATCTCCTTACACCTAGGCTCAAAGCCTTGTTGAGCCACTTAGCGTCGCCAGCCTTTGTAACACCTTTTGTGAAGAGGTCTTTAGAAGCTGCGTCTGTTACACCTTGTTTCCATGCTTCCTTAGCACCGATAGCTCCCTGGCTCCATGGAACTCTAGGCGCTTGAATACCTGCCTGATAGTCTGGCCCTGCAGCTGTTGCTCTCCTACTCCATTTATCCACTATCTGGTCTAGGGGTCTAAGTTTTAAGACTTGACTCATTTTATCACCCGCTAAGAATATTACTCTAGTTAAGAATAATCCTACCTCTGGAGTCTATGCTCTCGCAAGAGGTGGGAATTTGTCTAGTGCTCCCTCAAAAGACTGGTCTCAAGGCGGCTGGAGAAAGGTCATGAGCACAGGTGCTCGTGGACAGTACAGGATGGTTGAGAGGAGGTGGGTATTGGAGTACATGATGACCAGATGCAAGGATGCTGTCTATAAAGCTGCTCACAAGCGTTTAGGTCCTACTCGCCAAGACATTGCTCTTAGAATAGCTGGCATCCCATCAACTGCTGTTAGGGTCTACAACCCTTACTGTGACCTTGTGTGTGTATTTAACGATAGAATTGAGATAATTGAGTTTAAAGTGCATGACCCTATGAAGGCAATTGCACAGCTGATTTACTATAGAAATTTGGCGCTTCAGGATCCAGAGCTGCAGCAGTTCATGCCCAGAGCAATTGTCTTAAAATTAGTGTATTGGAGATATGACGATAATCTTGCGGCTATGTGTAAAGCGAATGGAATTGTCTTAGAGGTTGAGAAGCCATCGTGGCTAGACCCTATACTGCGTGATTATGGTTATAAAGTCTGAAACTGATACAACTATATCTGGTGAGAAGATGCCTGTTGAGCCTCGGGTCCTGGGGAACTACGTTAAATTAACTCCTGGCACGCCTAAGCGGTTGGTTCTAACAGATCCTATTATAGAAGAGGTGACGATTAAGGATCCTAAGACTGGAAAGCCTAAGATCATTAGGCGTTTGAGGTTCACGGTTCTCGAAGAGGATGGTAGACCAACTGCAAAGTACTTTACAACGCCATCTGAGAAGCTTGCTCAGATGCTCTTAGCGATTTGGGACAAGCGCACAACTGATAGAATATGTGTTATAGTAACTGAGTTTGGGCAGGAGCTGGCTAAGGACTTCGAGGTTAAGGTGTGCTGAATGCCCACGGAGCGGGACCGGGTTGTTGCCCAGCTTGAGGATGCGAAGAGGCGTAAAGCAGCGTATGAGAGGCTGCTGTGGATTCTGCTAAGAGATGCCAAGGAGTTTGAAAGCGATAAAGATGTTCTAGAAGCTATTGAGAAGCTGTACAAGGTTGTGCAGAACTGGATAAACATGACGGAGCTATCTATAAGGAAATACGAGGACATGCTGCATGCCATTGAGCAGAGAGATAAGAGAGATTGAGCACCGCATTCAGAAGCTTAAGCAGAAGATAGAGTCTTACCAGCGTGTCAGGAAGTGGCTGAACGACAACGCTAAGAACTTTCTGGGAGACGTATATGCTCTTGAATGCTTAGAAGCACTCGACAAAACATTGTTCAACTGGATAAGCTACATGGTTGCAGGCCTTAAGAAGCTTGAGAAGAAGTATAAGCAGCTGATGCGCGAAGCTGGAGGTGCATAAACATGTTTGAGATCTGCAGCTTAGAGTGGTACATACTGCTATTCACAGTATTCGCATTTGCAGTCGCTTTGGTGTGGACAAGCGATGAGAAGGACTGCTAAAGAATCAAAGATATACAGTATACTAACCGATGTGGCACACGTAGTGGGGGGCGGGCTGGCGGGATACATATCACATATAAATATATATATATCAATTTTTTATACATTACTATATTTTATTTACCAAGCTTTGGAGCATTTAGAAGCCAAAGACGATGACTTTGTTGGTGATTTGCGAGAGTTTTTAACTGGATTCACAATAGGGCTCTGCATCGCCTTGCTGAGCTAGCAAGAGCAGCGTGCAAAACCCGCCGCAACCGCCGCGAAGACCCATTCACGCCGCCTGGGGACAGTAATAAATTTAGGCTTGCGGGTGAGAGGGAGGGGGGGCGAGCATAATTTTATCAGTGTGCAGTGGGGTAGGTGATATATGTGTGCAGAGTGTGAAAAGTGAGAAAAGTGGTGTTTGTGATGCGGTTATGAAGTTTGGCTTGTGGGTTAGTTTTTTTATTGCTATCTTCAGTGTCGAGAGTGTTTTTTATATTAGTTCTGTGAACCAGTCTCTTTTTGCTTGTTTCTGCTCTTGTTTTGGTTGGCTAACTTCTGTGGTTAGAGTTTCTGTTTCTGTGGTTAGCTCTTCTGGCTGTTGCTGTTGCTGGGCTGTTTGCTCTCCGTAGAAGAATCCTTCTTGGCAGAGCTGCTGAAAGCTCTGCTGTATGATTGGCCACACATCAGCATCTATTTGTACCACAACTATTTTGCTTGGATCAACCTCCTTGCCGCAGGGGTAGGCAGGTATTGGCCTTGGCTTGATCTCGCCAGTCTCTATGTTTACTGTGTATGGTGTTGGTGCTTCTGGCTGTATAAGTGACTGTACAGCTGATTTGCATTGCTCAACTGTGTAGCCGTACTGAATAGCCCAGGTGCAGACATTGTTTTGCTTCTCTATGTCATCTATAAAACTGATGTAGTAGGCGCAGCCAACACTTAGCGTGCCACTGCCTAGGAGATCCATGCATGTCCTTGAGAGCCTAGTGGCAATCTGATAATATTTCTCGACAGTGCTCCTGCCCATGCCGAGAAGCTCAGAGACCCGGTTTATCGGGTACCCGTAGTCGTCAATAAGCTTCTTAACAACCATAGCCTCCTGTGCAGGGTTGCTACGACCTCTCTGCCTATTAACTATTAAATTAGTTACTAGTAACTCATCCTCTGACATTTGCTTTACTACGCATGGCACTTTAGATATGCCAAGCCTCTTCGCTATGCGCAGCCTGTGAAGTCCATCTATGAGAACATACTTTCCATTCACTAGAGCTATTTGAAGTGGCTGAAGAATTCCGTGCTGCTTTATGCTCTCCTCAAGCTCCCTCTCAATCTCCTCGTCGAGAACCGATGTAACCCTCTCCTCAGGTATTAGGATCTCGTCTGGAGAGAGATATGTTATCTGCTGCTGCTCCTGAGACTGCTGCTGACTCAACTCACTTCACCTCCTTCGAGAACCTCAGCTGATTAACTATAGTGCTGCGGATCCTCATGAGAGTATTTAGAGCGTTAGCAGCGCAGAAATCAGCTGTATCCCACTCCTGATTCTCGATAGCTTTATCTATACATGCAATTTGACGAACTGCGAACTCAACCAATCTTTTAAGATACGTAGCCATGTCTTCAGGCATGTGACCACCGAAAAACATATAACTGTATAGAGCTTTAAAAGCTGTGTGGTTTAGGAAGGTGGCTGAAATGATCAGGGTTTGCCCAAGGTGCAAATCGGATATGGAGCTCGTTTACGTGTACAGGGAGGTTAGGGGAGGTATTGTAGAGACTCTCTACATGTTCAAGTGCCCGAGGTGCGGCTTGACAGTGGAGGAGAGGCACTGCTGGGAACCTAGAGAACCCTCATGGATCACACATATAAAGCCGTTTGCAATAGCGTATTAGTTCCTGTGCAACGCCTGGAGCCAGAGCACTCAGAGCAGCTGATGTAGAATAGTTTCGGCTTTAGAGCAATAAGCTTTTAAACATCTCATCAAAGAGTTGACACATAATCAATTCTTTTTACATAAATATATATATTATTATTATATAGGAGCATGGCTTTTAACTCTATTCTATATAAATAAATATTATTTATTATTTGTAATGCATTCTTATTTTTTATAGAATTAGAAAGAGATGAAGAGTGTATTACGTTAGATGCATTCTTAACCTGTTCAGATGCTGTCACCTGTAGGACTTTTAAGGAACATAGTGTATATTCTGTGCTGTACGGTGAGGAACCTGTGTCCATCAAGTCCAGCTCTCAGGAGCTCAAGGTGTCTGAGCCTGTGTCTGAGCAGGTTCAGAGCTCTCATATTTGCTTTAGGGTTGGTGAGGATGTGATAGGTGTTTGGAGGTCTCTGCCGAAGCAGGACAGGCTCTTGCTGACGAGCTTCTTTAGGCAGTGCATAGCGAGCTTCTCTAGCATTAGGAGCGTCATTGGCATTGGCATCAGGGAGTTTGCTGAGCTGGCGTCGATACTCAAGGTGGGGTATGAGTCATGCAAAGATGCTCTCAGGAGGTGCGAGGAGAGGTGTAAAGACATTGAAGAGGTTAGGTCTGAGTATAGGGATAAGATAAAGGAGTATGAGGAGGCAATCAGGAGCCTCAAAGCGGGGCTGGATGCGAGGGATATAGAGATAGCGAGGCTAAGGAGCATCATACAGAACATGAGCAGCTTAAACAAGTTAAAGCTATTAGTGTGCACTCTTAAAGAGCATAACAAAGAGCTTGTAGAAGAGCTCGAGAAGTATGGGCTCAGCAACATCTGCAAATAGAAAGAGATTTTGTGATGCTGACAACAAAGAGATTGTGAAGCTGGTTACGAGGGCATTTGAGCAGCTAGGTGTATACCCCAACACGCTGCAGCTGAGGATAGCTATAGTTATCCTGAAGAAAATGTACTGCGAGCAGATAGAGGCCTCTAAAAAAAGCTAAAACCGTGTTTTTACACCTAAGCACTTCTCATAAGCGGCAAGAACAAGTCCCTGTTCATACAGCATCACCTCTTCACCTTCTCCTCAACACACTTAATCAATGTGTTAATAAGCTCATCCCATGTCAAGAAGCCTAAAGCTGTTTTTAGCTTCTCAAGCCTTTCGAAAGTGCTTCTCTTAACAGTTATAGTTGCTTGAGAGGATCTCTTAATCGCTATTTCACCCTATGACGTTGAGCTGTATCTCTGTCTCGTAGCATGTCTCGACATGGATTATGTAGAAGCTGTATTTGCCCTCCTCAATGATCTTCCTCAGCTCCTCCTCTGCCAGAACCTTTCCCTCGGGTAATCGATAATCCAAGGCAAAAGCAATTGCTGCATCGCCTCGATCCAGCTCTACACCGATTCTCTGCGCAGGCACTTCAAAGCCTAGGATCCTGCTCAGGATCTCTGCAGTCGATTTATGCCCAATCGCTGATACTACTTCGAAGCCGAATTTCTTAAAGACGCTGATCTTCTTCTTCACGTACTCGATATCCTTGATCCTCTCAACAATCATAGTACATTTTGTGCCTACCCTTATCGGCACAATTGGAGCGTTTAGGAGATACAACTTGCATGGTTGAGGCATTTTCTCACCAGATACACTTGTATTAGTTTCAGAGCTTTTAAAACCTAGCACCAATCCACGCCAATCAATGCAGTTACTTTCACTATACTCTGAATAAATATTAATCCAATAAAGTTGTATTCATCTTGGCGAGAAAATGATAGTCAGGTTTAGAAACATTGAGGAGTTCAAGAAGCTGCTGCAGAACCCGTATATCAAGCGCCAGATATGTCCTACTCGCTACTTCGTGTGCTCAAGTGCTACAGGTGTCGTGCTGATACCTGTAGTTACATCGAGGCATAGCCATGTCTACAACATAACAATATCAAATGATAAGGAGTTTGAGGTTGCCTTGGAGTTGCTTAAGCAACTCGGCTTCAACTCCCCCATTGCATGCACAGCGATGGCTGAGTACTAATATATACTATATATAGTATATATATACTGTGCAGTTGCATTCAACTCTTTTAGCCTGCGAAAGCTTTATATACCCCGCAAGCTATACAGTTGTATCGGGTGAGAAACATGCCCCAAACCAAAACACAAGTTCAAACCCAAGAAAAAATCAAAGTTATTGAAACTTTAAAAGAGTTGAAAAAGAGCTTACCATTGGATGTATGGAAATTTAGGAAATTAGTAGAGCAAAAGTTGAACTGTGAACTCTATTACGATGAAGTGAGTGAGCCAAGAAGAGGACTTGATATAACAAAGAATATAAAGATTTACATATACGATGTTGAATACGTAGACATCGTTTGCAATGAGGAGATAATAAAGCTAGAATTCAGAAATTCAATATATGTAGATGATCTGAAGACAAACATGATATACTTAATTCACTATGAGGTGGGAGCATGAGTCAAGATGTAGTCGAGAACCTCATCGATGAGGTTGTTGAGCTTGCGGAGAAAGGAAACATAGTGATTGTGGTGGTTGAGAAGCGCCACAGCTACTCCGAGTATGACTACAAAGTATCCAATATGCTGGTAGTGTTTAGCCGTGAGGGAGGGGTGAAGCCAGTAAGAGAGCTGAGGATAAGTGCGGGGGCGTATCAGGAATATCCGCTTGCTATTGACAAGATCTTAATGGATGAAATCACTACCAGAACAGATCTCATTGCGTACAATATCAAGTTGCCTTGATTTGGTGGGAGAAATGGGTGTAAGACGGATTGATACTCTAAGCTATAGAGAAGCGAAAGAGTTGCTCAAGGATGAAAAGTATAACTTTAAGTATGTCGTTGGCTGGTCAGGTTTTGACGCCTTCGGCGAGTACTACGTTGATATAGAGAAAAAGCTGTGCCTATACATGCACTTCAACGAGCGCGCTGGCACAGACAACAGCGCACTATATGAATTTGACGATCTTGCCGAACTAGCGAACTGGATTTGGGAGGAGGAGAAAGGAACAGTTCCGTTTAGAGAAATTGCTGAGGGAATCAAGAGGGTGTCTGGTGTAGATGTGGCGATGTCAGCCTCAAACAAGGTTATAAAAATGCTCTTCGGCGAAGCTAGCGACTAACGAGGGTGAGTTTCCTTGGCTGAGGTTGGCAAGGAGAAGCCCAAGCTTGAGTTGCCTGAACACGTAATGGCTTTGGCGAAGTCAAAGTCTGAGATAAGAAACGATGTCCTGACAGCTGCGATAAACATTGTGCTCAAGGTCGCTGAAGAGAGTGGTGTTTACCTGAACCCGCACTTCATTCTCAATCACATTGTCGCCGCTAAGTTCGGGGAATGGATTGACGAGTTCTATGCTGAGCTGTTCCTAGATAACGGGATGGCAATAACAGCTACTGTAACACCATACAAAAGCTGGGTCACAATAGGGTCAGTCATTGAATGCGAGTGCACCAACATCTGCGAGGAGAGGGGGAGAGAGTAATGAGCATCGGTCTTAATGAAATAGCCAAGGCATGCAAGGAGCTGGGGTGGAAGGGCTGCCAATCGGAGAACGCTGTCAAGAGCAACGTCATCAATTTGATTATTGGAGGAGTTCTTACGGAGGATCAGCTAAAGAAGATTATTGAGAACACTTGGAGCAATCATGTGAGGATCGCTGCAAGGCTTAAGCTTAGCGGGGCAAGCAAAAGCGATATAATGCTTGCTCTGGAGGCGAGGATATGAATACTAATAAAGTTGTTATAAAAAACATTATTCTTAGGGGTAGGAAGAGGAGGGGCAGGGTATGCAGAGTTGCGCCAAGAGTCTGCCAAGCGATTAGCGATGTCCTCGGCGAAAAGCTGATGCTCATCGACGACCTTACCTGTCCATACTGCTTAAAGCAGTTCAAATGGTTGAACGCCCTTTCAATCCACATCAGGAGGAGGCACTACGCCGAGCTGACGAATGATGTTGAGAAGGTTGTTGAGCTCATAAAGCAGAGGAGGCGCTAGGCGAGCTTCTTCAAGGCAGAGGCAACTATTTTTCTAGCCCTTGCCTCGGCTCTCTCCCTTCTCATCCCCAGCTTCATCAAGTAGTCTATATACTCATCCTCAGACATGTAGCCTTTTCTAAGAAGACTATCTGCTTCCGCGATTAAATCGCTTAAAGTCTTAACCTCGTCTTCTACAACAGTTCTCTTAATTCTGAGCTCAATCTCTTCATCTGTTAACATGAGCTTCTTAAGCTCTTGCCTAAGCTCATCCTCCGTCATGAATCCGAGGAGATATTTCTTAAGCAGAGCTGACGCTAAAGCGCTTCTCTCATCCTTTGTAATCACATAGAACTCGTCACCTATGTACTTAGTCCAGTAGTATTCCGCGT
>Ga0326760_1000720_pt1 | contig 16321 bp, 17 predicted proteins | sample GCREP_S_FD_207668 | JGI IMG/M metagenome (GOLD analysis project Ga0326760, IMG submission 207668) | Hot spring sediment microbial communities from Geyser Creek Basin, Yellowstone National Park, WY, United States - GCR.EP_S | ecosystem: Environmental > Aquatic > Thermal springs > Near-boiling... | reverse complement strand
TTATATGTTCTAATTTACATATCCACATTGTTAGTCTTTCTACTCCCAAACCAAAACCTGAATGTGGAATAGAACCATACTTTCTTAAATCTAAATACCATTCATACGCAAAAATTTCTTCGTTTCCTATTTTTATTTTTAATTTATCTAAATTCCATTCCTTTATCTTTTTTTCTAAAACTTCATACCTCCACTCTCTTTCAGATCCGCCTATTATTTCTCCATAACCTTCTGGTGCTAAAAGATCAAAATTCTTTACAACTAAATCATCTTTATCAAACATGTAAAACGCCTTTAACTTTCTAGGATATTCTATGATAAATATTGGAGTATCGAACTGTAAAGTTAATACTCTTTCTTCATCAGCTCCCAAATCACTTCCAAATTCTACATTTAAACCTTTAGATTTTAAAATTTCAATCGCATCTTTATAAGTTATAACTTTCCATTTCTTTTCTACAAATTCTCTTAATTCGCTCAAATCTCTTCCGGTTTTTTTCTTCAATATTTCAAAATCTTCCTTTCTTTCTTCTATAGTTTTTTCAATAGCATACTTTAAAGACTCTTCAGCAACATTTATTACATCATTTAAATCATACCATGCAGCCTCTATTTCAAAATGCCAGTATTCATGCAAATGCCTTCTTGTTCTCGATTTTTCTGCTCTAAAGCTTGGAGTTAGGGAAAAAACTTTTTCTAATGAATAAATAAGCGCTTCTAAATAAAGTTGTGCAGATTGAGATAAATACGCTTTTTGATCAAAATAATTTACTTCAAAAAGTGTTGTTGTTTCCTCACAAGCATTTCCAACTAATATTGGTGGAAAAACTTCAATCCATCCATCATTTACATACCATTCTCTTAAATACTTTAACAAACTATGTTTTATTTTTTGAACGGAAGAGAACCATCTAGTCCTTATCCATAGATGTCTATATTTTTGAATCGCTTCTGTTGTTTCATCACCTTTTAATGGAAATGGTTCTCCAAAATCAAAAACATTAATTTCCTTTACATCTATTTCATAACCTGTTGGTGCTCTTTCATCTTTTTTTAATATACCCTTTATTTCTACAGAACCTTCAATTTGCATTTTTAACGCTTTTTTCCAAGTATCTTCACTCACATTTTCTTTTCTAACAACTGCTTGAATTATTTGAGTAGAGTCTCTTAATACAAAAAATATTTTATCTTTCATATCTCTCATTCTATATATCCATCCAGAAACACCAACTTCCTTTCCTATATTTTCTTCATTTAGCAAATCCTTAATATATACCTTTTTCATAATATAATGTTTATGGATATATCGCTAGTGGTTTCATTCATTCAGCAGAACCTTCCAAACATTTTTGGAATAATTATAGCAATTTTAATATATCAAAGATTAAAACCAAAAATAAAAGAATATTCTAAGAAGGTTGAAGGAATAGAAAAGATAATAAATTTTGCAATGGCATTAATAATAGTACATCTTATTTTTCCAACCTTAGGAGATTTATTAAGCTTGTTTCTAGTAGATCGCACAATTCCTTCAATTATAAAAAGTGTTGACGCAATCCTCTCTCCAATATTTACAATTTTAATAGTGTATTTTGCATTTTTAATAGCAATTGAAATTTTGATTTCTTATTCTCAAAACATTCAAACATTTATCGGTATTGAAAGAGATTTAATAGAAATAATATCTCTAGCAATTTTGTTAGCAGCATTCATATATTTTGGAAAAGTCAACGAAGTAAGATATGCGACAGCGCTAATAGTTTTTTCTTTCCTATTATTGGCATTACCAATTTTTACTAATTTTGTAAAAAGTGTTATAGATAGGTACATGTCAGAAATTTTATTAAAGTTTGGAATAAAATATGAGTTTGTTTCGTTTGCAATACTAGTAATATTTCTAATTTCTTATACAGTAGCAGTAATAAACCTTGTTTCGAATATTTTTGATGTCCCATTTTTGAGAGATATTACAAGTGTTTTGCTTTCGATAAATACTGCTATTGGAAATGTTATATGGTACTCGTTTTTAATATCATTAACAATAGCAGCGCTGGTTTTTGCTAGTAGAAGATAACAGAAGTGTAGAATGAAAAGAAAAATAATTCATTTCCTCTTATTTCTAGGTTTTATCTTCCCAACCTTATATTTGGTATCAATCACTGTTTTTAACTATCCAATTGTTTTTGGAGACGAGGGATATCATATGAGTATCGTAAGATACATCGCAGAAAAAAAAGAAATACCGATTTATTTGAAAGATTTGTTTGGAACGGACTTGTCTTTTTCTGGTTTTGCTTATAATCCCTTTTTTCACTTTCTTTTTGGATTTTTTTATTCAATTGGAAAAGAATTTGCATGCAAACTTCTTTTGGTTTTTATCCTTTTTCTTTGCTCTTTTTCACTCTTCGTACTAACATACAAAGTATTAAATTTTGAAGCCGCGCTCATTTCTTCTATAACATTTTCAAATTTGCAGGCAGTAATTCTATATTCCACAACATTTTATGTTGATATGCTAATGAACTTTTTCTTTATCGTTTCATTTTTCTTTTTTATTTTAAGTCTAAGAGAAAACAATAAAAAATATCTAATTTATTCTGCAGTTTCTGCAGCATTGGCAGTCTTTACAAAGTATTATGCTCTCTTTTATTCAATATTTTTGTTTATTTATTCAATATATTTTTTAATTAAAAGAGAAAAAGAAAAATTTCTTTCTTCATTTTTTATTTTTATTTCTTCGTTTTTCTTAGTAGCGATATTTGCAATAAGAAACGTTATACTTTTCGATTCTCCTTGCATACCAATAGGAGTTCAAGCAATAGAAAATATTGTTTCTTCAGTTTTCAAAAACCAAAAATGTAGCGTTTCAGAATATCAATCTCAGTATCAGTTTGCAGGAAGAACTGAAAAAGTATCTAGCGAACAGGATGTTGTGAGTTTTGGAATTTTAAACTTTTTAAGATTTTTCCTTTGGGGAAATGAAAATCTCGATTATTTATTTATCTTTCTTTTCTTTTTAGGAATAATTCTATTAATAAAAGAAGATATTACAATTCCAATATTTCTATTTTCTGTTTTTTTAGTTTTGCTCATTCAAACACTTCAAGGAAATTTGTTAACAACTGGATTTTTTTATAGAGCAGAAGATACTGCAAGACAACTATTACTTCTAACCCCAATTTTTTCATTTGTTGTATCATATCCAATTTCAAAGTTTGAAAAACTTAAAAAATATTTAAAAGATAACTACCAAATTGCATTCTTTACTATTTCATTAATCTTTCTAATAGTTCTTTTCAAACTTTCCTCCTCTCAAAAAATTGAAATAATGAAATCTGTAAAATCCTTTAGTAGCTACTTCTTCGATGCTTGCGATTGGGTAAAAGAGAATTTACCAAAAAACTCTACTTTAATGAGTTTATGGGGATATAGAGTAGCATACAATTGTGAAAGGAGAGTTGGAGGCGATTCAGATTTAAGATTGAGCAACAATGCAACTTTTATAAAAGAAGTTGCTGAAAAATTGGGAATAAAATACTTCTTCATAGAAAAGTTTAGTATAGATCCTCTAAATAGAAAGCTCTCAGAAATGTACGATTTAGAATGGGTAGAATTGATAAATAAAAACTTTGAAAAAGTTTTTGAAAATGGAATACCAATAGATACTTGCATATCAAGATTAGAGAAATTAAAACAATATGGAATTGGAAGAAGTGATTGTGATGGAGTTGTAATATATAAGATTTATGAGTAATGTAAAAAAAGTTTTAGATCTATTAAAGGAAAGCCCGAGAGGTTTAACGATTTCGGAAATTTCAAACATTTTAAACTTAAACAGACACACTGTAAGAAAAATTTTAGAAAGGCTTTTAATAGAAAAAAAGGTAAACTATGAAGAAAAAGGTCCTGCAAAAATATTTTATTTTGTTGGAGAAGTAGAAGAAATTGCAAAAATAGATTTAGGAAATGAGGGTTATATTTCAATAGATAAGATTAAAAGTTTTGATAAAGAATTTATAAGGATAAGTCAGTTAAAAAAAGATTCTTTAGTAAGAGAAAAAAACAAATTTAGAATAATTGGTTCTGTAGCATTAAGCAAAGAAAAGCTAAAAGAACTATTGGAAACTATACAAAAATTATTATGAAAATATTGAAACAAATAGAAGAAAAGTGGCAAAACATTTGGGAAAAAAATAAAACGTTTGAAGCAGATGCAGATCTTTCGAAACCAAAATTCTTTGTAACATTTCCCTTTCCCTACGTAAATGGATTGCTTCACTTAGGTCATGCGCTTTCTAGTTCAAGATTAGATTTTATTGCAAGGTATAAAAGATTAAGAGGATATAACGTTCTTTTTCCTCAAGGATTTCATTTAACAGGCTCTCCAATTGCTGCAGCAGCTTACAGGTTAAAAATTGGAGATGAAAAAATTAAGCAAGATTTAATATTGCAAGGTGTAAGAGAAGAGGAAATAGAAAAATTTAAAGATCAATCGTATTGGATTGAATATTTTGTACCGAGAGCGAAAGAGGCGTTTAAAAAAATTGGACATTCGATAGATTGGAGAAGGGAATTTACATCGATAGATAGGCATTTTAGTAAGTTTATAGAATGGCAGTATGAAATTTTAAGAGAAAAAAAGTATGTAAGCAAAGGTAAACATTTAGTTGTATACGATCCAATAGTAAATAAAGTTATTGGAGATCACGATAGGCCAGATGATTATGTTGGAATTAGTTATATAGAAGGATATATTGTAAAATTTAAGCTAGAAGATAAAATATTGCCGTGTTTTACTTTAAGACCAGAAACAATACTTGGAACTACAAACGTATGGATAAACCCAAAAGAAAAATATGTAATTGCAAAAGTAAACAATGAAAAATGGATTTTACCAAAAAGTATTGTTTTGGAAGAATTAAAAGGATTGGAATATAATGTAGAAATAATTGAAGAAATAGATGCAAAAGAGTTAATACTTAAAGAAGCAGAAAATTTATTAACAAAGGAAAAAATTCCAATTTTGCCTGCAGAATTTGTAAACGTAGAAATAGGTACTGGAATTGTGATGAGCGTCCCTGCCCATGCACCTTACGATTATATTGGTCTAATAGATTTATTAAAAACAGAATATAAAGAAATAGCTGAAAAGTGTCTAAAAAACATGAAATCTTTATTCATACTTCAAGGTTATTCAGATTTTCCAGCAAAAGATATTGTTGAAAGGATGAAGATTTCTTCTCAAAAAGATTTTGAAAAGCTTGAAAAAGCAACACAGGAAATTTACTCAAAAGAATACTACAATGCAATAACAAGAGAAATTTTTGGAAAGTATGCAAACAAAAAAATATTTGAAGTAAAAGAAGAATTTGCAAAAGAATTAATAGAAAAAAACATTGCGATAAAGCATTATACCTTACCAATAAGATTTCAGTCTAGGTATGGAAATAAAGTAATAGTGAAAAAAATAGAGCAGTGGTTTTTGAATTATAGTAATGAAGAATGGAAAAAATTGGCTCATGAATGTGTAGATCAAATGAAAATAATTCCTGAAAGTTTAAAAGAAGAATTTCATAAAATAATTGATTGGTTAAGAGATTGGGCTTTTACTCATAAGGATATCTTAGGAACGGAATTGCCTTGGGATAAAGAGTGGTATATCGAAAGTTTATCAGATTCAACTATTTACATGGCATTTTATACAATTTCACATTTAATTAAAAAGATTGATGCTGAAAAATTGAATAAAGAGGTTTTTGATTTTGTATTTTTAGGAAAAGGAAGTTTAGAAGAAATTTCTAAAAAATATGGAATAGAAAAAGAATTGCTAGAGAAAATGAGAAAAGAATTTACTTATTGGTATCCATTGGATTTAAGAGGTAGTGGAAAAGACTTAATACCAAACCATTTAACATTCATGATATTTCATCATACTGCAATATTTCCTAAAGAATTCTGGCCAAAATGCATTGCAATAAACGGTTATGTTTTAGTAAATGGAGAAAAAATGAGTAAAAGCAAAGGAAATTTCATTCCAATCTTATTTGCACTTGAAAAACACTCTGCAGATGCATTAAGATTTTTATTAGCAATGAACAGCTTCTCTGGAATTGATGATATAAATGTAGAGTATTCAAAAATAGAAAAAGTTGAGGAAATTTTATTAGAATGGTTAAATTTTGCAAAAGAAAATTGGAATAGAGGAAGTGAAGTTGAAAGGTTTATAGATAGATGGTTCATTGAAACGCTTAAAAAAACGTTAAAAGAAGTTGAAAGTTTCTATGAAGAATTAAATTATAGAGATGTTATTCAGAAATGGTTTGAATTGGAAAAAAGTTTTAAATGGTATTTAAGAAGATGCATTACTCCTTCAAAAAAGGCTTTAAATGAATACATAAAAATAAGGAGCTTAATCGTTTATCCAATAATTCCACATCTAATTTCTGAAATCTTCGAAATAATAAAAGAAAGAATTGAATGGCCAAAAATAAATAAAATAGATGAAGAAATGATAAAGTATGAAGAATTCATGAAAAATTTGATAGAAGATATAGAAGAAATAAAGAAAATTTCTAAAAAAGAAAAAATTAACAAAATAAAAATAATAGTTGCAAAAAAAGAGAAATATGAATTTTTTAAAAAGATAAGAGAAAGTAATTTGAGTTTTTTAGAAAAAGAAAAAGAGTTAAGTAAATTTTTAAAAAGAAAAGTTTCTGCAGAAGTTTTAAATTTATTCTTTGATAGAGAAATAGAAATGAAATTATTAGAAGAAAACAAAGATTTTATCGAGAAAAACTACAATTGTGAATTAGTAATAGAAGAAGAAGAAAATTCGAATGAAAAGAAAAGAGAAAAAAGTTTACCTGGAAAACCTGCTATAGTATTACTTTAATATTCCTAAGCTTTCATTGGTTTTCTTTATGCTTTTCCACTTATCCTTTTCAATTCCAGTAATTGCTCTTATCGCATCTATATTTTCAGGAACTACTATAGCTTCTTGATGAACTACTTGAACGTATCTTATTCTATTTTTTTCAACATTTACCAAATCTCTTAAAACTACTACTTCATACATATCGTATCTAGATCTGCAATAATCTCTAAACTTTTCGATTATAACGCTTGTTGCAGGATATTCGTTTGCATCTAAAAATATTACTCTTGTTTGTTCTTCAAACGCTTTTAATACTTCATCGTAGCTAGTCTCTCTTTCTACAACAACATCTATCATATGGGTATGTGCCAACGTAGATGGAACTTTTACTGCCAAACTAAATATGTTTAAATTTTTCATTACAGTCTTTACATCTATTGAATGATGAGAAGGTACATGCCTATCAAACTCAACAGCATTTATTGGCCCTTTTTTATATTCATGCGGATCTACAGCCCTTCTTGCTAATGCGACAAATACGTAATCTATTCCAACTTTTCTCTCTATTGCACTTAAAGTTCTTATTAAAGATGTTGTGTTGCAACTTGGAACTCTTACATATCTTTTATCTATTGCCTCTTCATAGTTATAAACAGAATTAAAAGTTACTTCTGCAACATCTGCCTTTTCACCACCTTGGAATATTACTTTTACTCCATATTTTTCATAAATATTCTTCTTATTTATTGCACCAATTCCTTCTGGAGTGCAATCAATTATTACGTCTATTGCTCCGTTTCTTAATAAATCTTCTATAGTTCCATTAACCCACATTCCTGCTTTCTTTAGATTTTCATATCCTTCCTGATCGCTTCCATACAAGTAAGTACCATAAAGTGGTCCTATTGGTTCTAGTACGGTTTTTAAAGTAGCTGTTGGAAACTTATCTGCAATTCCTACTAGCTCTATATCATCTTGCAACTTTATTGCATGTGCAACTCTCTTTCCTATGGTTCCTATACCATTTACAAGAACTTTTGGTTTCGTATGCATAATATTATGATTGTTAGAAGAGATATCTTTAAAAAAATTTATAAGAAAAGAAATCTTTGGTGCCATAAAGGAAATTTTGGAAAACTTGGAATAATTGCTGGTAGCTATTTTTATTCTGGCAGTCCAATATTTGTTGGCACAGCTGCATTAAGAGCTGGATGTGATATAGTAAGAATATTTGCTCCAGAGTGTATCTCAAACGTAATAAGAAGTTATTTGCCAGATTTAATTGTTTTTCCGTATAAAAGTGATTTTTTTGATAGAAGCGCTTTAAGTTTTGTTTTAAAAAATTCAAAAGATTTAAGTGCGTTTACTATTGGAAACGGAATGTATAGAGATAAAAAAGTTTTAAAAAACATTAGAACTTTTGTTAAAAAGTGCGATAAACCTTGTGTAATAGATGCAGATGCAATATATGCAATAAAAAATATGAAACTAAATCAAAAATTTTTAATTACTCCACATTCTTACGAATTTTTTGTTTTAAGTGAAATAAAAGTTTCTAATAATTTAAAAGAAAGAATTGAAGCTGTAAAGAATGTTGCAAAAGATTACAACTGCACAATTCTACTAAAAGGTCATATAGATGTTATAAGTGATGGGGAAAGAGTTGCAATAAATAAAACCGGTAGCGTATACATGACAAAAGGAGGATTTGGAGATATTTTAACTGGAATTGCTGGAGCATATTTAGCAAGAAATGTAGATACATTTACTTCTGCGTGTGCAGCAGCATATTTAAATGGCTTGGTAGGTCAAAAATTAAAGTATAAAGAAGCTATAATTGCAAGCGATGCACTAGATTATATTAAAAATGTTATTTCATCTATTGTTAATTATTAAGTGGGCCTTTCATACGTAAGATCAAAAAGCTGGAAGAGTATAAGTAGAAATAGAGCTCTAAACAAAATTTACTCATTGGTTTCTCTACTCTATAACGAAAAAATTTTAATTGTAGGTGCTAGTGAAGAAGAAATATTAAGGGCAAAAAGAAAAGGTTTAAAATTTGAAGCTACGCAGCCAGATTTAAAAGAGGCAGAAAGAATTAGAAAAATTTATAAAATAAAGGTATTGCCGTATTTTTTGCATGAAATTCCGCAAGAAGAGAAATATAAGTTTATAGTGTGTCTAAATGTCATAGATTGGGAACCTATAAAATTGGAGGAGGCTTTAAAAAGAGTTTATGATATTCTAGATGATAATGGATATCTTATAATTTCGTTTTATTCAAGAATTTTTGATGATGCTCCAGATAAAGATTTTATACCTCAAACAGCAGAAAAAAAATTGCTAAAGAGAGAAATTGAAAAATATGCTCCAAAGGGAATTTTGATTGTAAGAAATGGCAAATCTTATTACTATAAATTTCCAATAGAGTATTACGACAAAAACGGTAAATTAAAAGCTTACCTTTTAACAAAAAGAGATTTAAAATTAATTTATGAAAGAGTTTTTCGTAATAGATGATTTCAATCTAAAAAGTAAAACTGTTGCTATAAGAGTTGATTTAAACTCAGATTTAATAAACGGAAGGGTTGAAAAGAATGAAAGGTTCGAAGCCCATGCAAAAAGTATAAGAGAGCTAATAGAAATTGGAGCAAAAACAATAATAATTGCTCATCAAAGCAGAAAAGGGGAGCCTGATTTTATTTCTTTAGAACAGCATGCAAAAATATTGAGCGAAGAAGTTGGATATGAAGTAAAATTTGTAGATGATGTTGTAGGAGAAAAATCTAAAAAAGAAATTGAAAATTTAAATTTCGGAGAGGCACTACTTTTAGATAATGTAAGGTTTTTAGACGATGAAGAGGTAGAAAAGAGTATTGAAGAGCACGAAAATTCAAAATTAGTAAAATTTTTAAAAAATTACATAGACTACTATATTTTAGATGCTTTTTCAGTTTCTCATAGATCTCACTCAAGCATCGTTGGTTTTGCAAGAGTTAAACCTATGATCGCTGGAAGAATAATGGAAAGAGAAATAGAAAGCACAAAAGAAGCATTAAAACCTTTAGGAATAAACGTTTGGTTAATTGGAGGAGCAAAAATAGATGATGTAATACCAGTTTTAGAGTATATGTTTTCAAATAAGCCAGAAAGTATAGAGAAAGTTCTTTGTGGAGGATTACTTGCAAATTTATTTTTATTAGCAAGAGGATATGAAATAGGAAAAAGAAGTAAAGAAATTCTTGAAAAGAAGGGATTGATAAAACTATTGGATAGAGCAAGAGAATTGTTAAAAAATTATTACAAAGAAATAGAGTTGCCTATAGATGTTGCAATAGAAGAGAAAGGAAAAAGGAAAGAAGTTGAAGTAGGAAAAATTCCGAAGGATTCCCTAATTTTAGATATTGGTAGTCAAACGATTGAAAAATATAAAGAAATTTTGAGAAACGCAAGAAGTGTAATAATTAAAGGTCCTATGGGGATGTTTGAAAAAGATGGTTTTGAAAAGGGAACAAGGGAATTGCTAGAATTTATTTCAAAAAGCGATATCTATAGCTTGGTTGGTGGAGGAGATACAAGCGTTGCAATTAAAAAATTTGGAATAAGGAATTTTAACCATATAAGTGTTGGGGGAGGAGCACTTTTAACATTTCTTTCTGGCAAAAAAATGCCAGGAATAGAGGCATTAAAAGTTAGTTATAATATTTTTAAAAAATAAAAAACAAGGGAGAGGTTTCTAAAAGTTAAAAAGTTATTGCTGCTTCTCTTCTCCTTTCTTTTTTCTTGGCATGGCCTATATTGTTAATTTTAAAATAAAGATTAAAAGGTATAATTTATATACATTATTGTATATAAATTAAAGAGTCTTTTTCAAAAAGAAACACCGAATTTTCCTTAGAATTTAAAAATATTTTTGAAGTTTACTAAAAAGAGTTTAGGTAGAAGAGCGCGAATCTGTTATTTTAAAAATTGGTATTATAAAACCTTTTATAATATTATCTTTTTTTACAAGCACGCTTATAGCTATTGTATCTCTCCTTATTATTCTTTTAAGTATTATTTCCGTCTCCATAGGAAATAATTCGGTTTAAAATATAGAGTTTTAAAAGTTTCTATTGAAATGTTTAAACGACAATCCTCACAATAAATTCTTGCTTCTCCAAATCCATCTACAAACTTTATTATTCTTGAAGATTTACATCTAACACACTTCATGAAGAAAAAATAAAAAAGATATATGTTAAATTTTGTGCAACTCTATTGCGCGCAATAATTTAAAATCCGAATAATGCACTCAATCCTGCAACTGCCTCTTCCTCTCTTTTCTTTTCTTCTTCTTTCTTTTTCTCCTCCTCTTTTTTAGTTTCTTGTGGAGTTTGAGTTTGGACTACTTGTACTGGTTGCAATGTTGCAGATTTCAACACTTCATCTATGTTTATATTTTTTAAAGATTCTACCAAGCTTTTTACTTTTGCTTCATCTGGAACTATTCCTGCGGCTTCTAGTATTTTTTTAATGCTCTCTTCTGTTATTTCTTTTTTCGCTTCATGTAGCAATAAAGCTGCATATACGTATTCCATATTTTCTATATTAATTAAAGATTTAAATATATTTAATTGTATTAAAGCTCTTCTCAATATTTCTCTTATATTTTTTTCATCAAAAAATTCTATCTTTATACTCAATTCTATAGCACTTAGATATGCTTTTTTAACAAAATTAGAAACATTATACTTTGTAATCCATCCTATTTTTTCACAAACAGAGTTTGCAAAAGAAAATATTTTTAATATTTGATCTATGTAAAACTTTTCATCCAATTCAAGTACTTCCCTTGGATAAATTGTTTTTCCATCAAACAAACAAGAGATTTTTATTCTTATAGGAATTGGTTTTATGTTAAGTTTTTGAAGTATAGACGCTACTTCTTTTGAAATCTTTTCTCCTTTTTTTACAAGAACTTTTTCCTTTTTTATTGCAATTTTTCCAGCTTCTACTCCAACTTCTATTTTTAATCTTTGAAATTCAGCAATTGCCATTCCAGCAGGAATGTTTGTAACCATAGGTTTTATTACTATATCCTCTTCAGCAACATCGTTTTCCTTTGCAAACCTGTAAGTAACCAATTTTTTTATTTCTTTGTAAATTTCAAAAGGATTTTTATTTGAAAAAACTATTCCGCAAGAATTAGGTAAAAAATCTATTAATTCCTTTTTGTTCAGCCTTTCCAAAGCTTTTATTACCAAAGACTTTTTAAAGAATTTTATGTTTACAGAACTCAATTTCTTCTTCATTTCCCTATATTCTCTTGTAGGTAACTTATAGAAATCTACAAATCCAACAGTTTTGTAAGTATTAAAAATATTAATTATCTCTTCTATTATTTTTGCCTTTTCTTCTCTACTGAGCATAAATTTTTATTGGTTTTGACATTGTAAGCTTTAAGTATATTTTCTTTATATTTTTTTCTCCCTCTGGTAAATTTTCAACTATTTGATTTAAAACTGCTCTTATATTTTCTACTAATTTTTCCTTTTCCATATCTTCTTTTCCAATTTTTAATTGTATTTGATTTTGTTTTAAATTTACTCTTACACTTCTTTTTAATCTTTCAACAGTTTCGCTTAAATTTTTTTCATCAAGTATTGGCTTTGGCATCTTTCCTTTTACTGCCAAAAACTTTCCAAGAAGCTTTCCTATTAAAGGTATTAATTTTTGATCTGAAAGTGCAAAATCAAAACTCCTAGCAAACTTTCTTGAAACCCTTTTACTTTTAGAAATTTCCTCTATATCTTTTGGAGTATAATGTTCTATCCCTTCAATTTTTTTAATTTCTGAAAAAATTATTACTTTTGATTGTATAGAATTTGGAACATATATTTCTTGAATTTTGTTTTTTAACTCCTTTATATCAACATCCTTTAATACTACAATTAATTCTACTGTTTGTTTAAATTTTCTTTTACCTCTTTCTTTAAGTAATTCTTCTACTTTCTTTTCCAAATTTTCTATTTCCATTATTTAAATTTTTCAAAATAACTATCATAAATTCCTTTATCAACCTCCTTTATTACATCTCTTGGATCTTTATTATCAACGAGTAAGTGTAAAGATAAACATGTACCAAGAACTTGTTTAACTTTTGCTTTTAAATCTTTCCCCTCCAATTCTTTTTCCTTTAACTTTGTTACTTTTAAAACTTTTTCAAAACTGATGTTTCCAACCCACTTTTTCCCTTTTTCCTTGTCTTCTTTTGTAATCTTCGCAACATCTATTCCAGCTTCTTTTTTTAATAAGCTAGAAGTTGGGGGTAGTCCGACTTCTATTTCGTATTTTCTAGTTTGTTTATCTACAATAATTTTTACTGGAACGTCCATCCCTTCAAATTGCTTTGTTAATTGATTTATTTTCGCAAATATTTCTCCAACGTTCAGTTTTAAAGCACTAAGTTTTGGAGCTGTAGAAGGTCCAGGCGCGGCTTTTCCTCCTTCAACCAATAGTTCTATTACTTCAACATCACTCATGCCTCTTAATTACTTTTATCATATCCATACTTATAGTTAAAGTTAAAGGTATTGCAGCCTCTAGTAATTCTATTACAACCTCTTTTTTAACTTCATCAACCTTTACAACCCTTCCTTTTTGTCCTTTAAAAGCACCACCAATAACTTCCACTACATCATCTACAGAAACTTTTATTTCAACTTCCTCTTCAAAATACTTCTTAAATTCGTTAACGTCTATCGGATTTTTAGAGAAACTTCTTACGTTTGGAATTTCCCTTACTATTTTTATTACATCTTCCTCTTCCCCTTCAATAAAAACATAATTTTTTATTTCTTCAATCCTAAAAACAGAATAAATTTGCAAATTATTCTCTATTGATTTATTTGCTATTATATCTATTAAAATTTCTTCCTTTCCGCCAATAGTTCTTATTGCATATACTGGCATAATTTAAGAAATAAAAGTTAGAAAGAAATAAAATAAGAAAGCTAAAAAACCAAACAAAAAAGCTAAATAAAGGATTACCCCGAAAAATTTTAAAACCTTATCTATTTTTGGTTTTTCACTTTCTTTTAAAATTGTAAAGACTCTTTTAAAAAATTTAATTAAATTCATACAAACTCTATTCCTAGCTCTTTCTCAATATCTTTCTTAAACTTCTTTTTAAAAGATTTCTTCTCTTCCCTTCCAATAATTTGTGGAGATTTAACTCCAGTAACTACTAATAAAGTTCTTACAGTATCTCCAAGAGATTTATCAATTTGTATTCCCCATAGCAATTTTGCTTCCGGATTTAACTTACTTCTTACATTATCCAAAATCTGTTGAACCTCTTTCAAAGAAATTTCTGGTCCAGAGAATATGCATATTAATGCTCCCTTTGCTTCGGAAACGTCTACAGAAAGTAAAGGATTATTTATTGCTCTTTGTACGCTTTCAACAGCTCTATTTTCGCTATCGCTTTCTCCCATACTTATTAAAGCAAGTCCACCATCGCTCATTATTGCCTTTATATCTGCAAAATCCCTATTTACCAATCCTGGTTTTGTAATCATTTCAGTAATTCCCTTTATCGCGTTTATTAACAATTCGTCAGCAATTTTAAATGCTGTTGTAATCGAAACGTCTGGAAACAATTCTAGCAATTTATCGTTTGGAATTAAAATTATTGTGTCTGTAACAGGCTCTAGCATTTCCAATGCCCACATTGCATTATCCCATCTTTGTTTTCCTTCTAAGGAAAACGGTAATGTAAAAACTCCGATTACCAACGAGCCTTGTCTTTTTGCAATTTCAGCAACTACAGGAGCTGCTCCGCTTCCAGTACCTCCACCCAGTCCTGCAGTAACAAAAACCATATCTGCATCTTTTAAAACTTTTTTCAATTCTTCTTTACTCTCTTTTGCAGCTTCCATTCCTACTCTTGGATCTGCACCAGCCCCAAGACCTCCTGTAATTTCTCTACCAATCAATACTTTTACATCCGCGTCTGTGTATAATAAGTCCATTGCATCAGTATTTATTGCAATCGTTTGTGCTCCAACAATTCCTACTTGCATCAATCTAGAGACTGTGTTATTTCCACATCCTCCGCACCCAACAACCTTTATTCTTGTTTTCCTCCTTTCTACTATCTTTCTAAGCTCCTCATCTATCTCACTAAATTTTTGTTCTCCTAGCAATTGTTTTATTGCCATAAAATATTAGATAATAATATTTTCAATATGGGAACTAGGAGAATTAAAGAAGAGAAAAAAGTTAGTACAGAAGAAGAGAAAAAAACAGTTGAAGAATTAAAAAGAAAAAAAGAAAAAATTATTCCAAAAGTTGAAAAACCGGTTGTCAGATTAATAGAAACAGATATTCCTGGGCATTTACCAATAAGAAGAGCAATATGGCATATTGATGGAGTAAGTTTTTCTTATGGAAACGCGGTTTGCACTATTTTTGAAGAGGTTACTGGAATAGATAGAAACTTCTTAATAGGAAATCTTAAAGATGAGCAATTGAGTGTTTTAGAAGATATAATAAGAAATCCTCAAAAATACAACATTCCTTCTTGGTTATATAATAGAAGGAAAGATATTTACGATGGAAAGGATTATCATCTTGTTGGTCCAGATGTAAAGATAAAGATGCAGTTAGATATAAAAAGAGAAATTGAAATTGGAACCTATAGAGGTTGGAGACATAAGTTAGGACAGCCAGTAAGAGGACAAAGAACAAGAAGTCATTTTAGAAGAGGAATGACTGTTGGAGTTATAAGAGATAAAACACAAAAAGCTCAACAAGAAAAGAAATGAAAAGGTTTAGAAAAAAATACGAAAAACCGTTTAAAAGATGGGATAAAGCTAGAATAGAAAAGGAGAAAGAACTGATGAAAAAATATGGATTAAAAAGAAAAAGAGAAATCTGGAGGGCCGAAAGCATTGCAAGAAAATACAGAAGAATTGCTAGGGAATTGATTGCAAGAAAAGATGAAAAAATGGAAAAAACAATTCTTGAAAAAATTAATAAGTATGGGTTTATTGAAGCAAAAAGTGTTGAAGATATTTTAAATTTAACCGCAGAAAATATTTTAAGAAGAAGGTTGCAAAGCGTTGTATATGAATTGGGGTTGGCAAATACAATAAAGCAGGCTAGACAGTTAATAGTACATGGACATATTGCAATAAATGGAAGAAAAGTAACGTGGCCATCTTACTTGGTTAAAAAAGAGGAAGAAAATAAAATACAATTGTTAATAGATCCACAAAAAATTGGACTAAAGAATAAGATAAATGGCTGAGAAAAAAGAAATATTGGGAATTGCACACATCTTTTCAACAAAAAATTCTACAATAGTTCACATAACAGATCTTACTGGAACTTATACTTTTGCAAGGTATTCTAGTGGAATGATGACAGATAAAGATAGAGAAGGGGGAAAACCTTATC
>Ga0326760_1000719_pt1 | contig 16323 bp, 15 predicted proteins | sample GCREP_S_FD_207668 | JGI IMG/M metagenome (GOLD analysis project Ga0326760, IMG submission 207668) | Hot spring sediment microbial communities from Geyser Creek Basin, Yellowstone National Park, WY, United States - GCR.EP_S | ecosystem: Environmental > Aquatic > Thermal springs > Near-boiling... | reverse complement strand
CCCTTTAAGACATAGTCTTCCTCACCAGAATACCTGAACCACACATCCCTCAACTGTAGCTTGACTACCATGAGGCCCCACCAACGACTTGTATTAAGAGCTCTGCGGAAGCTATTAAGGAAACCAGTATGTCAAGTCTTGACGGCTTGAATGGCTTGAGAGAACCTAATCCTTCAGGGAGCGCGCTAAGACTCCTCGCTTCCATGGCTAGGATGGTTCTCCTACCCCTCTCACAACTCCTGATTATGAGATCCCCTACCACGGTAGCGTATGTTGGCAAGTCTTTCAAGCCTGCCTTCCTGAATAACCTGGCCTCCCTACTCAAGAGTATTCTAGAGGTGTCACGAAGTAGGACCGCGATCATCTTAACGTACGTCGTAAGAATTAACGTGGCGTCAGGTAGCTTAAGCCTCCTCATAAACTCACCCAGCCCCTCCCAGCCCGTGACGACCGTCATAACTAGTAAGAAACTAGTCGCTCCCACAGCTCTAAGCACGTAGAAGAAGTAGAGACTTACGTGCCCGTCGATTAAGAAAGGGGTTAGAGCTACTAAGGAAAAAATGAACACGTATATTAGAGCTGACGTAAGTTTCCTTAAGTGATTTCTCGTGTTGCCCGCGCTAGCTAGTACCGCGATCGAGGTAGCTAGCGTGAGCATCACTACGCATACGCTTGACGTGAACGAGGTTAAGACTATGATGATGAATGACATCACTGTGAAGACAGGTGAGGCTCTCGCCGAGCCACGTAAATCTATCACTTCAAGAATATCGGATGCAGAGTCAAGGAACTTCCTAGCTATCGCTGAACTCAATTTTCCGTCGCCCTAGAGCCGCCTTGATTACGTAGCCCGTGAACACTATTACTAACACCCCTAAAGCACCGCAGATTATGTAGCCTAGCCACTCAGGTAGTCCGGGCACTGTGTAGTCTTTGAGAGGCGTCCACGTAAACTCAGACTCGTTTAGTTTTAGTTCCTCAGCAACGATGTCTAGAGGTTCGTGGTACCCTAACTCCTCAGCCAATATGACGCCGAAGATAGGGCTTAGTAGTAGGAGCGTGGCTAGGGTGATGAGTGTTTTCCGTGTGAGCATCAAGACCACCACGCGGTCTTAGGGGATTTCACGGTAAGGTAACTTACTACGCCGCTAGTTATTAAGCCCTCCACAAGACCTAGAACCGCGTGCCACGAGGACATCACGTATACCGGTAGTGTGGAATTCCATGAAGCGCCTAATTCGAGGCCGCACGCGAGCCCGGCCAACGTAATGCTTAGCCATCCGGCGAGGAAACTGCTTAACCACACCTTCTTAACGATTCTTTGAGTGACTCTAAAGACTGTGTAGCCGACTAAGACGCCCACTATACCCATGTTCAGTATGTTAGCTCCTATAGCTGTTAACCCGCCGTCGTGGAAAATGAGGCACTGGATTAAGAGTACTAGAGTCATGGATAAGACCCCTAACCAAGGACCTACTAAGATTCCGGCTAGCGCGCCGCCTACTAGGTGTAGGCTAGTGCCTCCCGGGATAGGCCAGGCAATCATCTGCGCGACGAAGATTCCCGCACTTAATGCTGTGAATAAGGGTATCTTCTCGTTTAGGGTTTCCTTCTCTAGGGAGGCTTTACGAGACGCGATCAGTAAAGTACCTAAGGTTATGAGTAGCGTGGTTCCGGCAACTGCTGGCGTGAGGTATCCGTCAGGTATGTGCACGTCAGTGCACCATATGATATAATTTGTGCACCTATATAAGCTTTTCTATTACTTTAATTTAAAGGTTTCTAGTTTAAGTGTTAATGTGGGGTTGAGGGTAGGTGTTTGTTCACACTGCAGACCTGCATATAGGCGCGTTTAGTAGCTTCCCTCTCTCAGGCGCTCCCGTTAAGGCGTTCCTAGACATAGCTGAGTATGTGAGGGAGTCAGGTATTAAGTACTTGGTGATCTCAGGCGATTTGTTTGAGAGACCTAAGCTCGAGAATTACTCCTTACTGAGGACGGTCGTGAAAGAATTGAGGAGGTTGAGGGATAGCGGGGTTCACGTGATCGGTGTTTCAGGGAGTCACGATATCTCCGTTAAGGAGAGCGACTTCGTTCACGTCTTAAGGGACGCTGGGTTAATACACTTAACTAAGTATGAGGAGGTTTCCGGGGGGCTCTTGCTAGAGCCTTTAGAGTTAGGTGATTACGTCTTCTACGGCGTGCCAGGGTTTAAGAGGGGTATGGAAGCTAGGTTACTGGCTGATGGCAGGGTTCGGTTTAAGAACATAGACGAGGTTGGGAAGCCCGTCATAGTGTTGGCTCACACAAGCGTTAAGTTCTACGGTTACGACCCGAGCGACTTCGAGAGCAGGTATGGGAAGATCTTCATCACCGGTGATGAGTGGTTGAGGAACTTACCGGATAAGGTGGTTTACGTTGCTTTAGGACATATACACTACCCACTCCCACTATCTCATGAGTTTAGGTTGAGGGCTGCGTACGCGGGTGCTCCGGTAGGTAGGGACAAGAACGACCTACGCGAGACTCACGAGCTTAAGAGGAAGGGGTTTAAGAGGAGGTTCTTAGTTGTTGAGCCCGGGGATGGATTACCTAGGGTGAGGAGCGTGTGGAGCGACTTCGGCGTTGAGGTAGTGAGTGAGAGGATTTCCTTTACTAACTTGAGCGAGGTTTTAAACTACGTTAAGAGGCTGGCTAAGGACACGCAGGGCGATTTCAAGGTATTACTCATCAACTTAACCAACGTGGACCCGGAGAAGCTAGGGAAGATCCTGTATGAGACGGACGTTTTAAAGAATGATTTAAGGAGTAAGAACGTGACACTAATACTGAATACGGAGCTCAAGACTAGGGGAGGGGCTGTGGAGGTTGAGGTAAGGCCTGGCGAGGACGTCATAGAAACTATAGAGAGGTCTGTGGCCGAGAACCTAGCTAAGAAGTTAGGGCCTTCAGCAACCCCTGATAAGGTTTTGGATCTCATAAACATCCTGAGCAGGAAGAAACCTGAGGGTAGTAGTGAGGACGAATTCTACGAGGAGATGTTTAAGGAGTTGATGAAGGTGTTGGAGGAGGTGTTCGGTGAGTCAGGGGAGGCTAGTTGACATACTTAACGAGGTAATCAACGACCTCAAGCAAGACTACCTAAGCTCGAAGAACGACGAGTTAGTGAGGGTTAGAGACCAGGTACTCAAATCATATTATGAAGTACGCGAAATGAGTTCCCAGAACGAGTCTTTAGCTGTAGGCTTCGTGGACGCCGGGTTCCCCGGGTTCCGCCGATACAGAACCGATATTTCCTTCATAATACCTATGAAGGTCGGCGCTTTACTGAGGGGGGTTGACGGCAGGTTAATGACCGTGAAGGAAGTTTTAGGCAAGTCCTCCGTAGAGGACTTGATCCTGTATTCTAGTAGGAAGCCTTCCGGCGAGGAGTACGAGTTCAGGGTTAAGATTAGGTCGGTAGGTAACGGTTCACTGCTTTTCGAGAGGCCCGGCGACGACGTCATCGCGTCGCAAGAGATAAACAGGTTTGTGAGGGAGTTTGTGAGACCCTCCCTCAAGAAGGAACCGGCTTTCTTCGCTAGATTCACTAAATACGTTGAGGGGTTGATAGAGCTGGCTTACGCTGTCAAGCTGTTGCGTGAGGTTAGGGAAGCCGGGTTTAACGCTAGGTACGTGGTCTTAGACGGCACGCTGGTGAAGTGGTTCGCTATTGAGAGAGTCGGTAGCGGACGCGTGGACGGCTTAAACATAGTTTCGGCTCTCACGGGCATTGATGTAGAGGCTGTTAAGAGCCTCCTCTGGGACATCGTAGGTCTTTCCAAAACGACTAAGTTTACTACCATAGCACGTAGTTACAGACTCTTTCAAGAGTTTAAGAAGGGTTCTAAAGGGCTTTACACAACCCCTAACGTCAAGAGCGGTGAGGCTTTGTGCGAGACCCTCTCAAAACAGTTATCAACACCTAAGAAAAAGGGTTTGGTGGAGGAGGTTGTGAGAGTGATTAACAGGGTTGTTTACGACAGGAACGGCGTCTACGTCGCTAGGTTCCCGCTAACCCCTGACTCTAGAAACGTGTTCGTTCTGGATCTACACATACCTGAACCCATTCTTTCAGTAGGTGATGACGTTAGATTCAACGTTGATGTAGCTACTCGTGTGAGGGAGGTTTTAAGCGGGGTGGTTAACGAGCTTTTCAGAATTAGGTCTAAGCTCACGGGGGAGCCGCCCTACGGCTACATGGAGGTGGATAGGGTTGTCAGGTTTAGTAAGGAGGAGGATAAAGTGTTTGAGGGTGCCTTAATAAGCTTGGTGCGTAGCTCTCTGGAAGACGAGTTGGCTGACGTCTTAGTTCAGGTTTTTTCACCAACAACTCGTATGAGGTATGGGTATAGGTGATTGGGTTGGCGACGCGTGTCGGACTCACGTACGCGTGGCGTGACGAGATAACGTACGTGGTCGTAGCCGACGAGAATTATAGGCCGGGTGTAGGCGACATACTCTACGTTAAGGTAGGGTCTGGCTACGTGTTACTTCAGGTAAGCGGGTTTGAGGGGGAGATCCCTATAGCCACCACCTCATTCCTCGCTAGGGAGGGAGCCTCCCAATACTCTTACGGCGTTGAGAAAGCTATGTTAGCTAAGACGAAACCGCTCTTCGAGATAAGGGAGGTGAGGTCCGGCAACGAGGTTAAGAAGGTGGTTATGAGGCCTAGCCAGCCTCCACCACTCGACGTCCCCGTCTACCTCCTCAAGGGAGGAGACGACGAATCGGAATCCATCATGAGCTTACTAAGCAGCAAGATACCTAGGAGTGAGGAGGGCGCCGTCCCCGTAGCGTGGCTTAGGGCAGGGATAGCTTCAGTTAAGGAACTCATGCCTGAGAAATACTTTAGAAACGCTTGCTTGAGGTTAAGCCTCCACGACATGATACCTAAGCACGTCCTCATATCCGGTCAGACAGGCTCCGGCAAGACAACGGGTGTTATGGGCATAATAACTCAGTGGAGTAGGTTTGGTGATGAACCTATTTCTTGGGTGGTAGCTGATAGGCACGGAGAGTATTCTAAGAGGGATTTCCTGGAGATCTTGAGTATGGCGTTGAATTTAAACGAGCGGTTAAGGGATTCTTACAGAATATACGTATACGCTCTCAAAACCAACGCTGAAAGAGTTGAGTCGGTGAGGGAGGGGCGTGTATTACGTCGTGAGGGAGGCTTCGACGCCGCGAGCGTGAACGTGTACGACGTAATCAACGTCGCGGAACTCTTAACGAGAGACGTTAGCGAGTTGTTAGAGGTTACTTCAATACTCGCTACCTTAATCAAGAACGCGTCGGAGACCCGGATCACGCAACGCGGTGAGTCAAGCACTCCTCAGAAACCTCTTCAAGACAGGGAGGACAGGATTAGCGAGTCGTGTGTCAAGATTTTCGTTGATGATAGCGACGAGCCTACGGGGAATCTCCTAGCACTCATACCCCTCATAACCAGCAACTTGGTGAGGCATGAGGGGGTTGGGGAACGTGAGAAAGCAGGTGTTTACAAGTTACTCGTTAACGCAGGGATTTACGTTAATAGGTTGAGGGATCTCAGAAGGATAATCTTATCAATTTTTGGGTGGCGTGAGAAGCTGGAGAATATAGTGTTGGACGGTGGTAGGAGGAAGGTTAGCGTGAGCGTGATTGATGACAGCAACTCCGTCTTTAAGGTCTCACCAATACTTAAGAATCCGTTAGAGTTGATAACCTTGCTTAAAGCTATAGTTAGCTCTGCTAAGGAGATGTCGGGTAATGTCGGCTCCTATCCGTGGCTTAGTGTTAAGGGCGGCGAGCTCTCTGCCCTCACCCCATCCTCGTTAGATCTTGGTGAGGTCGTGCGTAGCTTGGATGAGGGCGCTTTACTGATTCTCGACGTTTCTAAGCTACCCTTATCTCTCGGTGATATGGTGGTTATCAGTGTTTTGAGGAGGGTTTTTGAGGAGAGGATGCGTTCCGGTGTTGAAGGGGTTGGGGTGAAGCCCGTCGTAGCCGTGGTTTCTGAGGAAGCACCCCTCTACCTCAGTCCCGAGAAGGTTTTAAGCCCCTACAACGTCTTCGCTAGGCTAGCTAGGGAGGGGAGGAAATTCAGGATCGGCTTGGTGGCTCTATCGCAGATAGCGACTATGATTGAGAAGCAGATACTAGCTAACTTCAATACTTTAATAGCTTTGAGAACTAAGCACAGAGCCGACATAGCTTACTTGAGCGACATAGGTGTTCCGGCCGAGGCTTTACCGAGTCTTAGTGATAGGGAGGGGTATATCTACACGCCTGACTTAAGCGTTAGTGAGCCCATACCTGTCTACGTGCCGGCGTATTTTGATTACGGTGGTGAGATAAGGGAGGAGTATAGTAAGCTGATTAAGTCGAGGGAGGGCTTAAGTAGTGGGGATAGCGCGGTCTTGAGAGCTGTTTTCGGCGGGGTGGGTGAGGACGAGGATTCTGGGGGTTAAGTTAAAGAATATAAGGAGTTACGTCGATAGGACAATAGTCTTCCCCCCGTCCGGGACTACGGTTATTTACGGTGATAACGGGACCGGGAAGACTTCCATACTACTCGGCATTAACTACGCGTTATTCGGTTTGCCGAGGGGTCAGAAGGGGAGCGACCCGTTCATAGGGTTTGTGAGCCCCTACAAAGACGATTTGCTGAGGGCTGGCGCGTCCTCAGCGATGGTTAAGGTCCTCGTAAGACATAAGGATAAGCTAATACTGATTGAGAGAAGGCTTAACGGGGATAGGGGAGGGAAGATAACGATACTTAGCCTTGCTGACGGGACGACAAGGGTTGAGTCAAGCAGTAGCTACTCCTCGGAAGACCTCACCGAGAAAATACTTGAGGTGCTTGGCTTGAGGGAGGATCCGAGGAAGGGTAGGAACACATACATATTCAGTAACGTCATGTACGTTCCCCAATTCAACATACATCAAACCCTAGCTCTCGACGATAAGCAGAGGAGGGAGTTGGTTGATAAGGTTTTGGGGTTAGAGAAGTATATGATTATGTTGAACAACATCGAGAAAATCGCTAAGGGCAAGAACTCGGTAATCGGTAGCGAGCTCCACAACCTCAATAAAATGATTGAAGATCGTAGGAAGACCCTGGAGAAGATTAACGTGAGTGAGGTGAGGGCTAAGCTAAGTGAGTTGAGGGGTAGGCGTGAAGAGCTAGAGAAGGTGCTGAGTGAATTACGTAAGCTCCGTGACTCGCTAGAAGCTGAGAAGGAGGGGCTGAGTGTTGAGTCAAATAAGTTGAGTGTTAGGATGGGTGAGTTAAAGAACAAGATTAAAGTGATTAACGAGAAGGAGAAGGAGTTGCTGAGTAAGCGGGAGAAACTCAGTAAAATCCTCTTAGAGGCGGGCTTAAGTGGTGTGGAGGATGTCGACAAGCTCGTTAGCGAGCTCCAGACACGTAAGTCGGGTTTGGAGGGTGAGCGTTCTAACATAGTTAAGAAGCTTGAGGAATTGGATGAGGCGTTGAGGAGGATTGAGGTTGATGAAAGGAATGTTTTAGGGCGCGTGCTCAAGCTGGAGGCGGAGGCGGAGAACCTGAAGAGCAGGGTTAGGGAGGCTTGGAATGAAGTTCTGGAGATGAGGAACGTCGTGTCTCAGGGTGTGTGCCCGCTGTGTAGGCAGTCGATCACTCACGAGCACGGCGAGGAGTTGGTTAGGGGGAAGATTAGCGAGGTGCGTGAGGTAGCTATGAAGATAGTGCCTTTGATTAAGGAGCTCTGGTCCGGGAAGTCTCTTCTGCTCAGGCTCTACATAGAGAAAGAGGAGGTTAAGGCGGCGAGGAATGAGTTGAGTAAGCGGCTTGAAGAGGTCTTGAGGGAGCTTAGGGAGGTGGACGTCGCCATCTCCAAGATAAGCCAGGTTAAGGAACTCCAAGACGAGATCTCCAGGTTAGAGCAGGAGGTCTCGGAGAAGCCTAAGGTCTTGGAGGAGCTCAGGGTTTGTGAGGAGGAGTACGGCAAGCTTAGTAGGAGGGTTGAGGAGTTGAGGGCTAAGTTGGGCAAGATTAAGGAGGAGGAAGTCGCTCGCAGTAAGGAGTTAGGTGAGGTATCCGAGCAAATAAACAATCTGGAGAAGAGGTTGGAGGAGTATAGTGAGTTGAGTGAGGAGTTAAGGAAGCTTGAGTTGAGGGCTTCCTTCCTGACCAAGATCAGTGATTACCTACTCAACCATGTTTATAAGGGCGTCGAGACTATTGAGAGTGCTGTGCGCGGCATAGCACACGAGAGGTTTAACGAGTATTTCCAGGAATACTTTATCAAGCTTCTCGAGGATCAAGAACTGATTGAGGCTTCAGTAAGTGACTTCAAGCCCTCCGTAAGGGTCAGGGTTGGCGCGTTCAGTGAACGCGAGATTTCCCAGCCTAGCGGCGCTCAATTAACTGCTTTAGGGCTTGCGTATAGGCTGGCTTTGAATAGGGTGGTGAGGGACTTGAATAAGGAGTTGAGGGATTCCGTCTTAATATTGGATGAGCCCACGCTAGGCTTCAGCCCTGAGAGGGTTGAGAAGTTGAGGGAGTTGATAGAGTCTATAGGGAGTAACCTGGGTAGGGCTCAGGTACTACTCGTGACCCACGACGAGAGACTGCTTGAAGTAGGTGATTGCAGGATAAGGCTCTCCATAGATCGCTCAAAAAATGAGACGATAGTTGATTACGAGGAATGCGTGGTGGAGGAGGAGAACGCGGACTTCCAGAGCTATAAGAGCTTCATCGAGGGCGTGATCTCGAAGCACTGACTCCCCTCACGTAATTCACTCGTTAGAAGCTTCGCTCTTTAGGGCGGGGAGCCGTTGTGAAACTGTTTCAGCTTTCATATAGGTTTATATGACTTGATGCTACTCTTTTGCTATTATTATTACGTGAACTCTTTTGCTGTGCAACGGCTTTACATCTTCTTGGTATTCTGCTAGTGGATAAAGTACTACAGCGTTCTTTCTAAACTTTATCACGGAGCACTCAGCATATATGAATCTAGCCAATTAGCTGTCACCAACACTGAATACTGACAAAACATTTATAAGCTTTGAAAACAAAGATACAATACTGGTGGGTTTCCCTGTGAGGGGTGAAGAGCCTGCGGAGGCTTTCCCCGAGGGCAACGACCCAAGATGTGGGGTCTCTGGGGTGACCCCGAAAGCCCCCAAGCCCGATGAAAACCCGAGCGGGATGCAGGGGAACAAAAATGAGGCAATGACCACAGAGAGCTGAACCCCTCAGTGCTTGGGGATGTGGTTAAAGCTTATAATGATCTCGGCATATGTAATATGTTAATGAATTAAGCGTGATTCACGTTATCTGGGTTGGTGATGTGGGTGTCGTTAACGGGTCTTTACGTGGGGAGGGTTGATAGCTTAAGGGTTTTGTTTGATGAGTTGAGGAGGTCTGGGTATTTCGTCGTAGGGTATAGGGTGGTTGACGGTGTGTTGAGGTTAGGTGAGTTAAGTTCTTTTGATGAGCTCGCGCAGGGTGTGGAGGATGTTCAAGGCCCTGGCAGGTACTCTTTGATTAGCGGTAGTTTCTATAGGCACGGGCCTGACTCACCTAAGAAATTTCTTTACCCGCCCTACCTAACCCTCTTTAAGGTCTCTAGTGGGTGGGATGTGGTTGTTCCGGTGCGTGAGGTGCGTAGGCTCGCGTTTTTTGGTTTGAAGCCTTGTGACTTAGCTTCTATAAAGGTGCTTGACAGGGTTCTCTTAGGGGTTGACGACTACTACGAGAGTCTTAGGAAGAACATGGTCTTGATAGTGGAGAACTGCACCACCCCGGGCAACACGTGTTTCTGTAGCACGATGAATACCGGGCCTAGAGCTAGGGACTCCTTCGACTTAGCGTATACTAGGCTGGGTGATAAGTTGGTGTTGGAGGCTGGGAGCGTGTTAGGTCTGAAACTCCTCAACGTGCTTGAGGTAGAGCCTATTGATGACGCCACTTACGAGAGGTTTGAGGCCACGATGCGTAACGCCAGCGAGAAAGCTAGAGCAGGGTTTGAGCTTAACGGGCTGCCTGAGGAGCTTGAGTTACGTATTGAGTCTAAGGTCTACGAGAAAGTCACTGAGAAATGCCTTGGTTGCGCGAACTGTAACATGGTTTGCCCTACGTGCTTCTGTTTCGACGTGCTGGACGTCCCGTTAATTGACGGGTCCGCGGAGAGGGTTAGGGTTTGGGACGGTTGCTTAAACTTTACTTACGGGCAGGTAGCTGGAGGGCATTTCAGGCCTGATTTATGGGCTAGGTACAGGCATTTTGTCCTACACAAATTCGCTTACTGGGTGAAGCAATTCGGCACTTTCGGGTGTGTGGGGTGCGGGAGATGCATTACTTGGTGCCCTACAGGCATAGACTTGAGGGAGACCGTGAGGAGTGTTTTAAGAGGTGGTAAGAGTGGGTAAGTATATGACGGCGTTAACACCCTTAAAAGCCACGATAACTCGTGTGAGGACTGAGTCTTGGAACGTTAGGACTTACTACGTGAGGTTGCCTGAGGGCGTTGAGTTACCTAAGCCAGGCCAGTTTAACATGCTCTACGTTCACGGGGTTGGCGAGGTCCCGATCTCCGTCAGCGACTTAGACGTGGAGTCAAGGGTTGTGGCACACACCGTAAGATTCGTGGGCTCCGTTACCAAGACCTTCGAGTTGCTTAAGGAGGGTGACGTGATAGGCTTCAGAGGGCCTTACGGGATCGGGTGGCCTATGGACGTCGTGACCGGCAAGAACATAGTCTTGGTAGCCGGGGGGATCGGCTTACCTCCCTTAAGACCTGTGATAAGGGAGGTAGCTAAGAATAGGGGCATGTACGGTAAGTTAATCATCCTCTACGGTGCTAGAACCCCTGAAGACCTAATGTTTAGTTATGAGTACGGTGACTATGAGTCAATCCCTAACACGGAGTTCTACGTGACTGTGGATAGACCTAGTGATGGTTGGAGAGGTAATGTCGGGGTCGTGACCAACCTAATAAAGCACGTGGACGTGAACCCCAGCGATTCCTACGCTTTCGTATGCGGTCCCGAGATAATGATGAGGTTTGCCGTTCAGGAATTACTTAAGAAGGGGTTTAAGACAAACAAGATCTTCCTCTCACTCGAGAGGAGGATGAAGTGTGGTGTCGGCTTATGCGGTCATTGCCAGATGGGCCCGTATTTTGTTTGTAAGCACGGCCCGGTATTCCCTCTCTGGTTCATAAGTAGGTATTTCTGGGTTGATCAGATATGAGGAAGCTGAAGGTAGCTGTCTACAAGTTCTCCAGCTGTGACGGCTGCCAGCTACAGTTCCTTAATTTAGAGGACGAGTTACTGCAGTTGAGTGACTTAATAGAGTTCGCGTTATTCTACGAGGCTAGGAGGTTTGTTGGTTCAGGACCTTATGACGTGGCGTTCGTGGAGGGCTCTATCTCAACACCTCATGAAGTCGAGCTCATTAAGAAGGTTAGGGAGGAGTCTAAGGTCTTGGTAGCTATAGGTGCTTGCGCTACCTCTGGCGGGATTCAGGCCCTGCGTAACTGGGCTGACGCGGAGGAGTATAAACGATACGTTTACCCGAGACCTGAGTGGGTGGAGGTGCTTAGGTATGCTGAGCCGCCCTCAAAATACGTTAAGGTTGATTACGAGATACGCGGTTGCCCGGTCAGTAAGGATCAGCTACTCTCATTCGTTCTGCAATTACTTAAGGGTAAGACACCCCCCACACTACCCGTTGACTCCGTTTGCGTGGAGTGTAAGAGAAGGGGGAATGTCTGCGTTTTGGTTGCTAAGGGGATTCCGTGTTTAGGGCCTGTCACCATGGGTGGTTGCGGCGCGCTGTGCCCGTCTTACGGTAGGGGTTGCTACGGTTGTTACGGCCCCATGATAGATCCTAAGCCGGACGCTCTGAACGCTCGCTTTAAGGAACTGAATATTAAGCCTAAGGAGATACAGCTTCTTTTCAAGCAATTCACTAATTGGTCTAAGGAGTTTAGGAAGGTGGTTGAGGAGTATGAGTAAGGTCATTAAGGTAGATTACTTGGCTAGGGTTGAGGGGGAGGGTAACTTATTCGTTGAGTTAAGTGATGGCAGGGTCTCAAGGGTTGAGGTAGGTATTTTCGAGGCCCCGAGATTCTTCGAGGCGTTCTTGAGGGGGAGGAAGTATTATGAGGTGCCTGACATAACCGCCAGGATTTGCGGTATCTGCCCCATAGCTTACATAATGAGTTCTAGTAGGGCGTTAGAGAAGATTTTAGGTGCTGAAGTGCCTGAGGAGGTGAGGAAGCTTAGGAGGATAGTTTACCTCGGTGAGTGGATTGAGAGTCACGTACTCCACATCCTCATGCTGCACGCGCCTGACTTCCTAGGTTACGAGTCTGTTTTGAGTATGGCTAGGGATTACCCAGATATAGTTAGGAAGGGTATGAAGCTTAAGGGGTGGGGTAATCAGGTAATTAGTGTTGTGGGCGGCCGCTCGGTCCACCCAGTCTCCTGCAGGGTCGGAGGATTCCACAGAATCATCCGCAGGGATGAGTTACTCCCCCTGCTTAAGGGGTTGGGTCAGGCGAGGGATTACGCGAGGGAGTTGCTTGAGTGGGTGCTTAAGCTGCCTATGCCTGACTTAAAGAGGGATGTGGAGCTCGTGTCGCTTAGGGGTGTTGGTGAGTACCCAATACTTGAGGGTAGGGTGGTCTCTAATAAGGGGCTTAACGTGCCTGAAGACGTGTTCGAGAATATTCTTGTCGTGGAGCAGGCGAAGTACTCGACGTCTCTTAGGTACGCGCTTAAGGATAGGGGTCACTACGTCGTGGGCCCGCTAGCCAGATACAACAACAATTACGATCTTCTAGACCCGGAGGTTAGGGGTGTTGTAGAGTCTTACGGTTACGGAGCACCCCTACACAACAGCTTTCAATCAATAATAGCTAGAGCTGCTGAAGTATACCACGCAGTCTTAGAATTAGAGGAGTTAATCAGTAATTATAGGGAGCCTCAACAACCATACGTGGAAGGGGTTGTGAGGAGAGGTGTCGGCGCGGCGATAACGGAAGCTCCTAGAGGCATGCTCTATCACAGATACGAGATAAACGAGAGAGGATACGTAATCAACGCCAACATAATACCGCCAACCTCGCAAAACCTAGCAAGCATAGAGGAAGACCTCCTAGCATTAAGCGATAAGCTAGCGACACTAAACCTAGAGGAAGCTCAGTGGCTAGCAGAACAAACAATCAGGAACTACGACCCATGCATCTCGTGCGCAACACACTTCCTGAAAATAAGATACGTGACCCATCCTAAGCCGTGATGAACTAAGCTAAGTACTCGCTCACGCTCCATATCGATGAGTCGCTAAAACACCAAAGTAGAACAGACTACATCCCGTTCAACAAATAACTTTTTTAAACCTCAACTCACTCGTTAGAAGCTTCGCTCTTTAGGGCGGGGAGGTGTTTTATTATCCATTATATCAAAATGCTCATAGACGAGTCTAGCAGGCGGTGAGCCGTCAGTAGTAGAAACACTGCTTAAATGTGGAGCCGTTACTACAGATTTGGCTGTCGCAAATGAGGGGGTATGGCGGGTCTAAGATACTGTTAGGGTCTCTCCTCCTGTTTTACGCTGTGGTGTATTTTCACAGAGTTATGACGGGGGTTATGAAAGTTGAGATAGATAGCATAGCCGAGCTTTATAAAGTTGATGCAAACGTGTTGCTCGCTCTCTTATCATCGACTTACTACTACGCTTACACGGTAGCGCAGCTATTCGTGGGTGTGTTACTAGATACCTATGGTGTTAAGAAGATCGGTGCCTTATCCTCCGCAATACTAAGCGTGGGAGCCCTCCTCATGTTGTTAATGAGTCCTGCGACGTTGATTATTGGCAGGATTCTCATAGGTTTTTCAGCGTCGGCAGCCTTCCTCTCATATCAGAGGATATCGTCCCTGAATTACGACAAGGTTTTCCAAGCAAGACTTACCTCATACGCCTTAGTGGTCGGGAACCTGAGTGCGTTGCTGGCGACGTACCCATTGAGAGTAACGCTAAACGTTGTTGGACTGAGGACTACGTTGGCTTCGCTAGCGGTGCTTACGTTCGTCATCGCCGCGATCATATTCGCCGTGTCTAATGATATGGGTTCTAGCGGAGGTTCCGGCAGGGTGATAGGCACTGTTAGGCACCTCAAGGGATTGGTTAGGGACCCGCACATATGGGGTGTTAGCATCGGTGTTACAGGTGTTTACGGCGCCGTATTATCTTTTCAATCCGCTTGGGGGCAGAAACTCATGAGCGACGTGTTCGGCTTGGGTGCTGACGTATCTAGCCAGTACTTGATGGTGCTGGCGCTTGTGTTCGCGTTAACGTGCCCGGTTACCGGGTTCTTGAGTGATAAGGTCTTAAGGCGTAGGAAGCCGTTACTACAGATCGCGACATTGGTGTCAACTGCTTCGTGGGCATTAATGCTGCACTCATCACTTACAAGTAATGAACCACTACTAATTACATCAATAATTGCTCTAGGTTTAGCGTCAAGCCTACACATCGTGGCACCCTCCATGGCTAAAGAAGGTTATAACACAGGGTATTCAGCAACTGCCGTAGCTTTCTTTAACGTAGTACTATTCTCGTGGGCGGCCGTACTTCAAACAGTAGCCCCCCTAATTGGTTCAATCCCCTCCATAGAAATGCATCTAGCGATATCCCTCATCGCAGTATTCACAGTTTGGATACTAACACGTGAGACTCTGGATTGAGGAGCCCCATCCCCAGAAGACGACTCTAGTCCAGCGATCTAGAGTTCTCAATATTGCTTCAACCCTCCTAACTACCCTCATGTACAACTGGAGCAACGAATCATCCACCCTAGAAGCTCTCGTTACGTCTCAAACAGTCCTGCTTAGGAGGGATATTCCCTTAATGATTTCACCTCTGAGTCAACCCAGTGAATTTACTTAATGTGTGTTTAGTGGGCCCGCGGGGACTCGAACCCCGGACCTCCGCCTCGTAAGGGCGGCGTCCTAACCAGGCTAGACGACGGGCCCCAGATTTATTAAGGCCTTCAGTTTTTAAATCTTTCATTATCTTCTTGATCGTCTCGCGCTGCCCTACGTACTCGTATTTCTTCCTCCCCTTACCGACGTAGGTAACTTTGTAGAAGTAATGCCTGCCCTTAACCTTCATGGCCGTGAAGAACGGCTTAACACTCAAAATTATAACTCTTCTCTTTTAAATCTTCAGTTTTGCTTGTTTGGGGTTCTTGGTTATTCGTGTACGATTGCATGATGCGGTTCATGAGTCTTAATTTATAATTTCGTTCTCACGAGATTTTCGTGGTTGGCTGTATGCGCGGGGGTTTCGGGGTTTTGCTGGTTGCGTCAGCAGCTGTCTTGTGGGGGACTACGGGGGTTGCTGTCGCTTTTTCAAGGAGTTCCGGACTTACGTATCTTCAAGTAGCGCACGCGATGTTGCTTGTTAGCTCGTGTTTCCTGCTACTCGTGTTGAGGGATGGGGTGAGGAGGCTTAACCCATACCTATTCCTCTACGGCTTCTTAGTGATAGCTTCTTTCAGGATACTCTACGTTATCTCGATATCGGTTAATGGGGTGGGTCTCACGTCAGCACTCATATACGTGGCTCCCTTAATAGTTGTCCTCTACGAGTCTTTGCGTAGTGGCGAGCCCCCGAACATTACCGAGTTAACGCTCTCATTACTGGCTTTCTCAGGCGCTTACGTAGCTACGAACCCTGAACTCTCCATAACCTCCTCGTCCGGTTTCTTAATAGGTTTGGTTTTAGCGCTCACGTACTCCGCCACCCTAACAATACCTAGAGAACTCTACGCGAGAGGATTTAGCAGAAACGAGATCGTGGTCCAGTCAACACTCTCAGCAGCCATAACCCTGACTATCGTGGTGTTCTTCACTGACGGGCTAGCCGTAAACGTTAACTCAATACCCTACGTAACCTACGGCGGCGTAGCCTGCATGGGGGTCGCGGTAATCCTCTTCTACGAAGGAATGAAAACAACGAACCCCGTATACGCAGGACTAGTAACCACTCTAGAACCGGCAGTATCCCTAATCCTCTCAAGAACGATACTCGGCGAACAACTAAAACCCATCCAATACGTGGGAGCGTCGATAATAATAGCAGTAGCTATAGTGACGCTAATAAGACAGAGAGGAACGACCCAAAAGAACCTAGCCCGGAACCTTAGAAATTTAGTGGGCCCGCGGGGACTCGAACCCCGGACCTCCGCCGTGTGAGGGCGGCGTCCTAACCAGGCTAGACGACGGGCCCCCAAACTAAAAACA
>Ga0326760_1000718_pt1 | contig 16333 bp, 17 predicted proteins | sample GCREP_S_FD_207668 | JGI IMG/M metagenome (GOLD analysis project Ga0326760, IMG submission 207668) | Hot spring sediment microbial communities from Geyser Creek Basin, Yellowstone National Park, WY, United States - GCR.EP_S | ecosystem: Environmental > Aquatic > Thermal springs > Near-boiling... | reverse complement strand
GGGGCTTATGAAGAGAAGTAGCGTAAGAAGATCTATTTACCTAGTGATGCTCAAATACTTTGAAACTATATTGATCACATCATTGAAAACTTCCGATGGAGCTCTTTCGCCATCGATAATGTACCAGCCAAACTTCTCTGCAAGGGACTTGTAGCTGGATCTAACGTTCTCCAAAAATTTTAAATCACTCTCATATCTATCAACCCTTCCCTTAGACCTCTTCAGAGATGTTTCTGGGGAGATGTCGAGAACTATCACCACATCTGGTTGTGGAAGCCCCCTTTCAATGCAAATCATCCATTCTAGGGGGAGTCCATTGGCGTAACCATAAGCTAAACCGGATGGAGTATACCTATCGGCGATAACTATCTTCCCATCCATGAGCCAACTTTCAATTAAACTCTTCCTCTCCCACCTATTTGCAGCGTAAAGCAATTGTCTAACTTCTGGGGAATATTGCTTTAAACCGCTAAGAAATGCCTTAATCTCCAAACCAATCTCAGTGGTGTAGTCTGGGAAGGATATAACTTCAACTTTAAACCCCCTCCCAATAAGCCAATCCCTAAGGAGGGAGGCTTGAGTGGCTTTACCAGACTTATCAATACCCTCAAAATCTATGAACAACCTCAACTCCAAAACACCATCAACGCTTCAAATATATATTACAAAGATTTAAATTATTTTAGGAAAGGGATTTCATTATGAATAAAATGATTGAGATAAGAGACCCAATACATGGATACATATTTGCAAATGAGTTGGAGAAGGAGATAATAGATACTAGGGTTTTCCAGAGGTTGAGGAGGATAAATCAACTTGGAATGGCATACCTAACATATCCAGGGGCTGAACATAAAAGATTCATACACTGCATTGGAGCCATGCACCTTGCAGGGGAAGTTGCTCAACACCTTTTAAACCTTGGTGAAATAAGCAAAGAAGATGGACAATATATACGTTTAGCAGCATTACTACATGATTTAGGTCACGGACCATTCTCACACGTCTTTGAAGATGTAATGGTAAAGTACTTGAATAAAACACATGAAGACATGACTGTATGGCTGATAGAGAAAACCGAAATAAAGGATATAGTTGAAAAGTATGGATATGACGCGAAAGAGCTATCACAATTATCAGTGGGGAGGAAGACTAGTAAACTTAAACAATTCCTAGATGAAGTTATAGCAAGCCCATTTGACGTGGACAAAATGGACTTCCTAATTAGAGATTCACACTTCACAGGAGTTCAATATGGCTTAGTGGATGTGAAGAGGCTAATATACTCAATGAACATTGTGGAAGGACATTTAGCAATAGAAGTTCCGGGAGCATTATATGCACTTGAATCATTCATAATGGCTAGATACGAAATGTTCAAAGCAGTATACTATCATAGAACCGTGAGAAGTGCAAACATGATGATGAGTAAGGCAATGGATTTAGCTGCAGACTACATAGGGTTAAAGAACATAAAGGATCCTGAAGACTACATAATCATGGATGACCCATACATAATAGTCAAAATAAGGGAAGCAAAGAATGAGAGGGATGAAAACTTGAGATTAGCGTATAAGATGATTGAAATGTTGGAGAGGAGACAATTACTCAAATGCGCATATGAAGCAACAATACATACAAAGGACAAGTATATATCAAGCATACTATCCAACGAAAACATAAGGAGGGAGGTGGAGAGGGAGCTAGCTGAAGAAGCAAAGATATCTGAGGGGCAAGTTTACATAGACCTACCAACACTACCATCAATACCATACAGCCCAAAACAATTAGACCCAATGGAGGTATACGTATTTGAAGAAGTTAACGATAAGAAGATCTTGATGAGGATGAGCGAAATATCAAACATAGCAAGTGTGCTAAAGGGGTATGTGGATGTATTAAGAGTATACACGTTCCCACAATACAGGGAGAATGTGAAGAAAGCTGCAGAAAGGATATTTGGGGAACGCCCAATAACCACAAAAATATCAGTTTAATGGATTAAATGATTGCATTGTGAAGTTTACCCAGTAATCCTCCAATGATCCTTAATCCTATCCTTCTCAACATCTATAACATATAGCCTTAAAGTCCCCTCCATATACCCTGAACCTGGATTTACGCATAGGGTTTTACCAATCTTCCTTGCAGCTGAAGATTCATGTATATGTCCATGAAGACCAAGCTTAGGCTGATACTTCTCAATAAATGTTCTAACAGCCTTACTCCCCACGGGAATTATACTTATACCCTTAACTCCATGTTTTGGTCTAAGATCCTTATCCAATTCAGGGGCATTATCCAACCCACTATTATATGGTGGTGCATGGAAATTACATATTAAATGATCCATATCCACAGAAACACCATTTAACTTACTCTCCAAAAGTTTTAGCAATTCATCTTCAGGAAGTTCTCTAGGAGTCTTCCATGGAGTGGGATTAACATATTCACAACTTATCATTTCATGATGATCATCAAGTCTAACAACCTTATCCAATGGATATATGACTCTATCACTCTCCTTTATTATTTCATCCACAACTGGGGAATCATCATTACCTGGATTCATAATTATCTGAATATCCTTCGGAACATTCTCATCAGCCATCCTAATCCACCTACTAAGAGTCTCCCTCATCTGCCCCTCCATAATCCTATCCCTATCTTCATGCGTGAGATTCTTCCACTCCTCCTCAGTAGTCACATATGGGTATCCACCACTAAACCTTATAGTATTACATAGATCATTAAGCTCCTTCTCACTCCTAATATGGTAATCAACATTGAAATGGCAAACGTAGCTTCCATCACTCTGCTTAAATATGGGTACAAGCATCTTACCAGTCAAATCTCCACCCATGATTAGGACATTTATCCCCTTAATATACTTATGAACATTAATAAACTTCCTCCAAGTAGTCTCATTACCATGAACATCAGCTGCAAAAGCAATCCTCATAATCCCACAAATACAATTAAACCTCATGGAGAATATAAACCTTAAGGTTGCAAAATCCAAAATGGTTTAAAGACAAAATCAATTGATAAATATGTTTATGAAAATATGATAAGCTTTATATTTTATACAAAATAAATTTATAAATTGAGTGATTAAATATGGGGGAAGTAATTAGAGAAACTGTATATGTTAGGAGAGCTTCTGGGCTTGTTAGAGAACTAGGGATGTTGGAATCACTCTCCGTTGCATTATCTGGAGCCATTGGAGCAGGGATAAATGTACTCGTATTGCAAGGAGCTAACCTATATCCTGGAGCCAATGTACCATTAGCATATGTTTTAGTTGGCTTAATGACAATACCATTAAGCTTCGTAATTGCACACATAGCTGGAGATCTACCGAGAAGCTCAGCCCTATACGTATTCGTATCAAGAACAGTAAACCCACTACTTGGATTCCTAGGTGGATGGGGGATTATACTGAGCTCAGCATTCGTAATTGGAACCTTGAGTAGAGCTTTCGCTGTAAATCTAGGACCATTCCTAGTATTAGCTGGTAGGGCTGCTAAATCAGACAGCCTAATAGGGGCTGGACAATTCCTAATGACCGATACAGGCATACTACTCACATCATTCATCATGGTCTTAGTATTCTACCTAGTATTAACCTTTGGAGCTAGAGTTTACGGTAAATTCATGGACATAATATTCATAATACCATTAATAGGATTCGTAATAAACCTAATACTATTCATAGCAACGCCACCAGGAAGTGTAAAGGCATTATATGATGCCACATGGGGGGCTGGAGCATACGATGAAATTGTTAGACTCGGTGTAAAGTATGGGTATACACCAGAAGCCTTCGCATTCCAGTGGGGTGCAACATTCTCAATAATGAGCGCAGCAGTATTTGCATATCAAGGTTTTGAGAGAGCAGCATACGTGGCTGGAGAGGTGAAAAGCCCAAAGAAGACAATAATGTACAGCATGTTTGGCGGCACAATACTACTATTCATATTGTACTCGTTAACTGCAATACTAAGCTGGAGTTGTTATGGTGATTGGATAATAATGTACAATATAGCCATAACTAAGGGTGTTAAGGAATTAGTGATAAATCCACCAGCTAGATCCCCATTCGTTGCACATTTGGCAGCATCACTAATACCTGGAATACCTGCACTACAAATGTTCCTATACATTGCAGGATTACTATGGCTATTCAATACCCCACCCACAAGATTCCTAGTGGCTTCAAGAACTATGTTCGCAATGTCCTTCGATAGATTCCTACCCGAAAAGGTTGCATACGTACATCCAAAAACTGGAAGCCCACTAGTGGCAGACACAATATCATTCATCCTCGGAATCGCAGGGATAATATTTGCCCACTACCTGGGAATATATGCAGCTGCAGTAAGCGCAACACTCTTCGACCAATTCCTACTACTACTGGTAATGATGGGAGCACTAATATACCCATTCGTTAAGGAAGATGCTTGGAAAGCTGGATACAGATATGAGTATAAGGGAGTCCCATTGATAACAATAGTTGGAATAGTTACTGTTGCTATACAATTCATAATATACTACTTATGTGTCTCAACAACCAGCATTACAGCATTAACCTTCGGAGCAATATGGTATGGAATTGGAACAATAGTATTCGCATACTACTACTGGAAGAATAGGCAGAGGGGGATAGATCCAAACCTAATCTTCGGAGAGATACCACCCGCATAAAAATAAACCCCACATTTTTTTCCCAGAAAAGTTTAAGTATAATTTTAATTTTTCATTTAGATGACAAGAAAGGTTAATATTGTACATACAATACAATCTAATATTCAGAGATGATCAAGATTGGGTTTAGCAAAATTCAAATTACCAACAGAAATACCAATAGAAATATATCCGAAACCCATGGAATTCATTGAAGAAGCAAAATCAATAGTGGATGAAGCTAGGGAAAGGAATATTGTAATGAGAGTTATGGGTGGACTAGCAATATACCTACTGATAAGTGGAACAAAATATGAAGAGCTATGGAAGAGGATGGAGAGACTTGGAGAAAGAGTTTTCACAGACATAGATCTAGCAGCGTATGGGAGGGATAGGGAGAAGATACTGAAATACTTAACTGAAGAGAGGAGGAAGGGGATATATATAGTGTGGCAACCATCACTAGCCTTCTATGCTGGTAAGAGACTCATATTCTACGGTTCACCTGAAAAGCAAGAGTATAAGGGGAAGATTGTTGGCAGAATACCAATGGTGGAAGTATTCTTCGATAAACTTAGAATGAATCATGAAGTTCCATTCAAAGATAGATTGGAGAAGGGGGAATATACACTTCCACCAACAGAACTACTACTCACAAAACTGCAAATAGTGAAGATAAATGAGAAGGATATAAAGGATAGCATAACACTACTAGCAGCCTTCGAAGTAACAAACTCAGACAACGGGATAAATGGAGATTACATAGCCAAACTATTAAGCAATGATTGGGGATTCTACTACACATTCACAACAAACCTAGGGAAAGTTAAGGAAACCGTAAAGGAGATGCGCAACAACAAATTGGAAACTGAATTGGCAGATACCATCATTAATAGGATAGATAAGTTAATGAAGAAGATCGAGGAGGAACCTAAAAGTTTAAGCTGGAAGATGCGAGCAAAAGTTGGAACAAGCAAAAAGTGGTATAATGAAGTTGAAGAGTGGGGTTAACTCCGAATTAAATTTGAACTTTATGCGTAAGTAAACAAGCGATTCATCAAATTAATACCTAATGTGGAAGATAATAATGGATTTTATTTGCTAAATTAAGTAAAAAGTCGCGTGAGGATAATTTAATATATAACTATTGTAATATTTATATGAGGATGATTTTATGATGAACCAATTGAAGGGTGATCAAAATGTGGAGTAGATGTCCTGGTGTTAGAGAATTGATCAGACCTAGCATAATAATAAGGACGTGCCCAGCTTGCGGTGGGGAGGTAGAGTTCTTCAGTGATGAAACAGAAGCCAAATGCCCCAATTGTGGGCGGATATTGTATAGGGAGGCAACGGCTTCATGCGTTACTTGGTGCGAATATGCATTAAAATGCATTGCCGATTTGGAAGAGAGAAAGCTAATAACCCAAGACAGAGCGGAAGAACTTAGAGCTAGAGTAGGGAAGAAGACTTAAACATAACTTTTAGAAGGTTGATGGATGATGAGAAGAAAGAGGAAGATCATCAAAATTGATGAGGAAAAATGTGATGGATGCGGGCTTTGTATACCCTCTTGCCCTGAGGGAGCATTGAAGGTTATTAACGGAAAAGTAAGGCTTGTAAAAGAAAGTTTTTGTGATGGACTAGGAGCCTGTATTGGCTACTGCCCAAAGGGTGCATTATCTATTGAAGAAAGGGAAGCTGAAGAGTATGATGAAGAGGGGGTAATTACACATATTAAAGAAACATCGCCTGAACTTTTAGAGAAACACTTAGAACATATGAGGGAACATGCACATGAACTTCCACTTGGACTTTTAGAAAAGGTGGAAAAATATGTGCATGAAATTCCCACTAAACACCCAACTTCCCATGCGGAGATATCTGTCTGTCCTTCTGCCCATGTGCAGTATTGGAGGAATGAAGAGGTAAAGGAACAACCAAGGATTATTTCTGAGCTCCATCAATGGCCTATAAAACTTCGTCTAGTCTCGGTGAAAGCACCATATTTCCAGAATGCTGATTTTGTTTTAGTTGCTGACTGCGTCCCCTTCGCTTACGCCAATTTCCACACTGATTTCATGAAAGGAAAAGCAATCGCTACTGGTTGCCCAAAACTCGATGACATTTCTGACTATGTGGACAAAATTGAGCAGATAATAAGGGGGGCAAACATAAAAAGTTTGAATGTCATCCACATGGAAGTCCCTTGCTGTTACGGTCTTGTTCACATAGCCAGAGAAGCTTTAAACAAAAGTGGGAAGGATGTCCCCTTTGAAGATGTTACAATTGGAATAAAGGGGGAAGTGATAGCGAAAAAGAGGTGGCCACCACTAGGTCGCCGAGGCTAGATCTTAATAAGATGAAACCTATTACAAAACACATACATCGGGTTACATGGTGAAGTTTCAGAAAAGTACCAAGAAGAATCCTGAAATATTTTTAAAGGACAAGATGTAACGAGCCATACGAATTATAACCTATGGGAAGCAGTTGCATTTCCATATATTCTATCATTTGAACTTAAGGTCTAAGGGATCAAACTTCCCATAAAATAATTAATTAGTTAGACATACAATGTTACGGGTAAACCCCAAACATAAACTTTAACTTGGCTAATTCAACTATCTGCATTGGCGTTGAAGCCACAGGTATACCAACAGATTCAAGCGCTTTAATCTTGGATTCAGCTGAACCCATACCCATACTTATTATCGCACCAGCATGACCCATCCTCTTACCTGGAGGAGCAGTTTTACCAGCTATGAAGGCAATTATAGGCTTCCTCAAACCAACAGACTTAATATATGAAGCCAACCTCTCCTCAGCATCGCCACCAATCTCCCCCACAACAACAATCCCCCTAGTCTCAGCATCATTAAAGAACATTTCAACAACATCTATGAAATCCAACCCAGTAATTGGATCTCCACCAATACCAACAACGGTACTTTGGCCAAAACCAGCCAAGCTTAGAGCTTCAGAAATCTCGTAGGTTAAAGTTCCACTCCTAGAAACTATACCTATGTGGCCGGGTTTAAAGGATCTTTCAGGCATAATTCCAACCTTAACCCTATCACCAGGGGATATTGCACCTGGACAGTTGGGTCCAACTATTATGATACCCTTAAGTCTAGCATAACTTATCAATTTCAATTCATCGTGGAGGGGGATACCTTCAGTTATAATGATGATCCTCTTTATACCAGCATCTATAGCTTCATAAACTGCATCACATGCAAAGGGTGCTGGAACGAAGACTATTGAGGTATTTATGTTTGGATGCTTATCAATAGCCTCCTTAACGGTATTATATACTGGAACTCCTGAAACGTTCATGCCACCCTTACCAGGACTTGTACCAGCCTCTATACGAGTACCATACTTTAGCATGGCTTCAGTGTGGTAGCTACCCTCCCTACCAGTAATCCCTTGAACCAATAGAACTGTATTCCTATCAACAATTATTGGCATATTCATACACCCCCATATGCAATTTTAACAGCATGTTTAGCTGCATCTTCATCATTGGTGAAGTAGCTTATACCAGCCTCCTTAAGTATTCTTCCACCCTCCTCCTCCCTATTACCCACAAGCCTAACTGAAAGGGGCTTCTTAATTCCAGATTCATTTAAAGCTTCCACAATCCCCCTAGCAACTTCATCACATCTAGTTATCCCACCATAAACATTTATGAATACAGCTTTAACCCTCTCATCGGTTAAAAGTAGTTTCAATGCAGCTTTAACCCTTTCAGCCCTAGCGCCACCACCAATATCGAGGAAGTTTGCAGGTTTACCTCCAAAGTGGGCTATGAGGTCAAGTGAAGCCATGGTTAAACCAGCACCATTACCAATAATCCCAATATCACCATCCAACTTAACATAACTGAAACCATAATCCCTAGCTAAAACCTCTTCTGGGGAGAGGTCTCTAGAATCACTCTTAAGGGTTTCAGAGAATTCCGGATGCCTATAAAGTGAATTATCATCGATGGTCAACTTGGAATCTAAGGCTAGAAGCCCCTTATCAGTCAATGCTAAAGGATTTATCTCAACAAGATCAGCATCATAACGAATCATTATATTGTATAATGCCCTCACAATACCATCAAACCGCTTAGCCAAATCCCCCTTAAAACCAAATGCATCCACAATCCTCCTAACATGATAATCCCTAAGCCCAATCAATGGGTCAACGTAAACTCTAACTATAGATTCAGGTTTAGTGACAGCAATCTCCTCAATATCCACACCACCCTCAATGGATGCAAGGTAAACATAGCTCCTAGCAGAACGATCCACAGTAATGGAAACATAGTATTCCTTAACAATGTTAACAGCCTCCTCCACAAGAACCCTCCTAACAGGAACCCCCTTAACCCCCTCAGAAAACATTTTCGAAGCAACAGCCTTAACTTCATCAGTGGATCTAGCAACCTTTATCCCACCAGCCTTCCCCCTACCACCAACAAGCACTTGAGCTTTAACTACACATGGAAACCCAATTTCCAAAGCCTTAACGCAAGCCTCCTCAACGCTGGAAGCTAAAGCTCCCCTTGGAATAGGGATATTGAATTCTGAAAAGATCCTCTTACCCTCAAACTCATAAAGCTTCAAACTAAACCCCCACCTACTAATGGTTAATTCCAAATATATTTATTGCTTCAACCAATTGAAAAGGTTTAAAACTAAACTCTATTAATAGGGGTTTACAATTAAGTTTAGGGTTGAGTGTGATGGTATGAAGGTGAAAGGGGTAATTGAACACATTAGAAATTCAGCTCAATTGGCATCAATACTTGAAGTGAGCGGATACCCTAAACCTGGAAATGTCCATAGAACTAGAGATCACCCCGATACACGTTATGAACACTTCTTAGCTGGAGCCATAGCCTTAGGATCATCAGTGGAATTATCAGCTAAGAGGGGGGTTATGGCTTCGAGGGGGAAGATAGAGATTTCAAAGATAGGTGTTGGTAGACTTATAAGGAAAGCTGTAATTGATGTTGCAAAATCACATATGGATGGGAATACCCATCTGGGGATATGCCTACTCTTCATACCACTATCCACAGCAGCAGCGAAAACATATATGGAGGAGGGTGAAATTTCAATACCACAATTGAGGAAGAATTTCATGGAAATAATGAATTCAACAACAGCCACAGACACTATAAACGTATATGAAGCCATAAGAATAGCTGGCACACCAAAAGACTTAGGCGAAGTTAAGGATGGTAAATTCCCAGACATATATGACAAGAATTTTAGGAGGAAGATTATCAATGAGGATATCAAATTAATAGATGTCATGAGGGAATCATCATCCTACGACACAGTTGCAAAGGAATTATCAAATGGATTAGAAATATCATCAGAATTGGGATACAAAGAATTGATGGAAGTATATCAGAAGACTAGGGATATAAACATAGCAATAGTACACACATTCCTAAGAATACTATCAGAATATCCGGATACATTCATAGCTAGGAAGATTGGATTAAAGAAGGTTAGAGACATAAAGAGGGCAGTTGAAATTGGAATAAAGGAAACAGAATGGATATCGGAAACTGCAAGGGAAATACTGAATTTAGGTGGATTAACAACTGAAGAGGGGAAGGTGAAACTCTGGAAATTCGACGACGAACTACAAAAGTTGGGTGACGATTACAATCCAGGAACAACAGCAGACCTAACAGCAACATCAATAATGATAGCCCTACTAATGGGATTAAAATATTAAAAGTTCATGAGATGATTAAGGAATGGAGGAAGTAAAAGCCCGTGAAGGAGATTTCATAGAAACCATAGAAGGATTAATATTCGACGTAAAGGGGTTAATACATCCACCAAGAAGAATTATTGCATACCTAAGATACATAGAAGACCCATTAGGTGAAAGGGTTAGAGGTGGAAGGAGATATAAGAAGGTTTACTCATTAACCAATAGAGATAGAATTGTAAGAGATAAGTATCCACAATACATGCATTACGATGAAATCTTCGGGGAATGGATGGAAAGCATACCCACAAACCTAATAATGAAACACTATAAACCAGAATGGAAGGTTATGGAATTGATGGATAAAGATGTATTGGATGAAACTGAAAACTGCGCACTAAAAATGATCGAAACACTACATGACATAACACAAGTACCAATAGGGAAGATGGGAGTTACAGGCTCAATACTCGTAAACCTACACACAAAAGACTCAGACATAGACATAACGATTTATGGATGGAAAAACTGCACAACAGTATACGAAGAACTGAAAAAATTATTGGAAGAAGGAAGGATGGGATTCAGAAAGTATGATAAGGAAAAATTGAGGAAACTATACGAATTTAGGGTGAAGGATACATGGATGACCTTCGAAGACTTCCAAAAAATTGAGAGGAGAAAGGTTTCACAAGGGGAATTCCTAAACAGGGAATTCTTCATAAGATTCATACTGGATTGGGATGAAGTTGAAGAAAAGTATGGTGATAAATTATATAGAACTATTGGTTATGCAAGGGTAAAAGCATTAATTGAAGACGATAAATACGCAATATTCACACCATGCAAGTACAGTATATCCAATGTAGAGTTAATTGAGGGGGAGTGCAACCCGAAAAAGTTGGTGGAAATAACGTCATTTAGAGGTAGATTCTGCGAACAAGCCAGAAGGGGGGAGTGGGTTATAGCTCAAGGGAAAATTGAAATGGTAACCACAAGCAGCGGGGAAGAATACCATAGAATGGTTTTAGGAGGGAAACCATCAGACTTCATGATACTAAAGGAATAAAAAATGGGAATTGATGAAGTTATAATTGCAGGGTAAGTCTACAACCTCCTCTTCTTCACAGCCCTATCATAGACGATCCAATTCTCATATAGTTTAACATCCTTCTCTCTTAAAAGTTCAAGAACCTTCGACCTAATCTCCTCACTCTTAACTTCCTCTCTACCAGCAAAATGCTCCTCAACCCTATCAGCCAATTCACGGGCGGTACGAAGATCAGAACCAGCCTTCAAAAGTGAGGTAACAAGCTTCTCACGGGCAAACTCCTCCACAGATCCATCCCTCTTAACAACTTTAACAACCACTTTAAAATCACCAAATAACAGATAGGTGACGCATACATATAAAGGTATTCATACATAAAAATACTATATATATATAATTATGTAAAATCATACTTAGACATTATTCAGTTATGATAACATTTATTACACAAAAGTGATAGAATTAGAAGGTGAAAGCTGAAATGAGAGTTCAAGATATAGTATGGGGGTATATGAGAAGCATATATAATCCATGGCTATCAACAAATTGGAATAAATTTGATAAGAAGCTTAGGGAAGACCTACTATTCTTCAGAGATAAATTGTATGGATGTAGTAGTATTGATGAAATAAGGGAAGCCATGAAAATGCTGGTGAGACTATACATATCAGCCCCAAACGATGTTAAGGATTGCTTCATGGAAATGCTGAATAAAACTGATGAATACTACAAGAAGAATTCCATAGAACTAGATTTTGGTAGAATGCTAAAACAGTATAAGGTTACAATATTGGTAAAGGATAATGAAAATAGAGCTGTGAAGTCAGCCCAGATCACAGTCATGTATAATGGTAGAGAAATATGGAAGGGGGTTACACCTGAAAATGGGAAGATAACACTAAATTTGAATGAAGGGAAATACACAGTATTCGCATCATTAAGTGAAGAAGAGTGGTATGGATTAAACATAGTTGAATTAAATGTCCCACAAGAAGGGGAAGAGAAGCTAATAATCATAAGGAGACATCCAAGATATGAAACTGCAAAACCAATATTGAGAGAAGGGAAACCTTGAAATTTAAAAGATTCATCAACATTAAATGATTGTAATGAAATTGGATGATGAGTTAACTATAAGCCAATTGGAGGAGAAGGTTTGGAGATTCATAGAGGAGAGGAATTGGGGGAAATATCATAAACCAAAGGATATAGCTGAAGCCATATGCATAGAAGCTGCAGAACTACTTGAACTATTCCAATGGAGAAGCCACGAAGAAGTGGAGAAACTAATGAATAGAGAAGACTATAAGGATAAGGTTAGAGAGGAGTTGGCGGATATAATCATATACATATTAAGCTTCGCAAAGGTTGCCAATATAGATCTATCGAAATCCATAATTGAAAAGATTGAGAAAAATGCAAAGAAGTATCCTGCAGAAAAATATTATGGTAAAGCACATCTTGAAGAGTAATTTGGAATTCAGCTAGACCCACCAACCCTCTTAACATAATCCTCAACTTTAGCTGCTAAATTCATGAAAGCCCTAACCGTTGGAGTATCCTCACCACTAAGAACAAGCAGTTCACCCCTATCAGAAGCTTCACAAAGCCTCCTATCCAATGGTATTCTACCAAGGAAATCCAACCCCATCTCCAAGGCAATCCTCTCACCACCACCCCTCATGAATATATCCACCTCAGCACCACAATTTGGACATACAAACCCACTCATATTCTCCACAACACCAATTATTGGAATATTCAGAACCCTACAGAAACCCACAGCCCTCCTAACAACAATCTGCGAAACCTCAGAAGGTATTGTGACTATTATGGCTCCAGTAATGTTTGGTATGGATTGAGCTATAGTTAAAGGTTCATCACCAGTACCTGGAGGAAGATCGATGAAGAGGAAATCAAGTTTACCCCAATTAATATCGCCGAGAAACTGTTTTATGGCAGTACTCTTCAAAGGCCCCCTCCAAATAACTGGAGTATAATCGTTGGGTAGTAGGTAATCCATTGAAACAACCTTAACATCCAATGGACCTATAATGGGCTCAATACCATTAGGCCCAGCCAAAAGCTCCCTACCCCTAAGATTTAGAAGTTTAGGTATTGTTGGCCCAGTAATATCGGCATCAAGAATGCCAACAAGCCCCCTCCTCCCCCTAGAAGCAAGAGCTAATGCAAGATTAGCCGTAACAACACTCTTACCAACACCACCCTTACCACTCAAAACAGCAATCTTATACCTAACATCACCCATCCTACGCTTCACAGCCTCATCAAGCTCCAAAACCCTCTTATAAGCCTCCCTCATCCCACTCATATCCAACCATCAATATGCAAACCAAATAATAACAAAGCAGTATTTATACTTTATAGGGTTAGAAGAAGCTCCAGCAATGATGAAGCCATGAATGAGGAAAGAATCGCCATAATTAAAAGCTTAGAAAACATATGGATGGAGCGAAGTGATTATAATATATTGCAGAACCAATACACATACCAATAGATTGAGAGATTAAGCGTAGAAAGAATAACGATAAACCTAATTTAGGCAATTTTCCACCTCTTAAGAACATCCCTAGAATTAACTATTTCAGCACCATAGAGTTCATGCATAAATCTCAAACCAATATTGTGATCTTCAACATTAAATGCCGTTACACAATCTGAGGGAACTATCAATTTATATCCATGATAAAATGCATCAGCCGCAGTATGCATAACACAGATATGCGTATGAATACCTGTAAGTATCAATGTATCCACATTCAACTCCCTCAAGAGGACGTTTAGATCTGTTCCATAAAAGCCACTATACCTCCTCTTCTCAACAATGAAATCGGAGCCACTTGGCTTCAATTCATCAATAACCATAGCTCCATGTGAACCCCTAATGGCATGAGGACCCCACTTCTTAAACTCACCATCAACATTAGGTAGATGCGAATCATTAACGTAAATTACGGGGACACCAATCTTCCTCGCAGCATCAACAAGCAATTTAATGTTTGGGATTATCTTCAAAGCGGCATCACATTTCAAAGCACCATAAACAAAATCATTCAACATATCAATAACTAGCAGGGAATCAACCAATAAAATCACCAAGCAATAATGTGTAAATTAGAAGATATAAGTCTGTCTAGGTCTAATTCCTTAATAAATAAATTTAAAGTTTAAAAATAAATAGAGGGGAGCTGAATGGTATCTTATATGGAAATTGTTCCAATATTTAAGCCGGAATTATTAAGGGATTTGCTTGAAATATTGGGTGAGCCATCAAACATTAAATTCATCGTTAGCGGAAAGGAGATTTCTGAAGAGGCAATTAAAGTTGGAGAGCTAGAAGGCATAAAGCTTGAAGATAGATACATTGGTGGTGCCCCAGTTCATTTGGAGGGTAAGGCTTCAATTGAGAAGATATTGGAGATTTATGAGAAACAGCATGAATATTTTAGGTTAACAGTTCTTGAGGGGAGAAGATTTGAGGAAGCAAAGCCGCCTAGAATACAGATTGAAGAAATCCACTGGCGGAAATGGAAAAATGAAGTCAGTGGAGGCTACAGCATAAAGTTTGATGAATATGATTTGGAGATTGAAATAGACCCAAAGGAGGGAGAAATAATTAATCAGCTCGTAAAATGCGCTAAGAAACACGGTATGAGAATAAAAATGAACTTGAGACAAGGATAAGTTGTGAAAGGGGGTTAATTCACTGAAATCAGTATAGTTCTGCTTTACGTTGAAGTGACTACTTCATTGCGATACTTGTATAAATAATCATATGAAGCGATAGAAAATATTTCAGGAAAAGATGAGGAAAGTGAAATCCATATGCAGCTGAAATCTACATAGTGTCTTGCTAAAATGCACCAAATCCTCTTAACTTTTCGCTATGACGAGCAATTCATTTTGCAGTGGTTTTACAGCCTCCAATACCCTTTTCCCTAATTTGGGTAAGGGTGGGTTTGTAGTAATAACGGAGGAAAACGGATTCATTCACTCTTCTTTGAAATAAATTGATCAATTCTATTGACAAATGTTCCCTAAAGGTTGTGGCATATAATTTCTTCAAAATGTTTAAGTGAAGGCTGTAGCCTTTTCAAGCGCCTTGATTAATGCGTTATGTGATTTCAGGTCTTATTTAAGTAAGAGGTAAGCAGTTCACTGTTTATGAATGAGATGTGGGCATTTTATTATTTCTTAAAAAGAGCTTTTTATACTTGATGCAGTTAAATTTTTATGGAGTTTAAGGTCTTAAAATGCATGGAGTGATAATGAGATTCAAGATTATCATAATGATAGCTCTTGTGTTCATTGCAACACTTCTCAATCAAGGTTTAGAGTTACAAAAGTCTAATGCGCTTCCATTAAATGCATCTAATCAAGAACTCGTATCCCCAATATGTCATTTATGGCCTTATGGCGTTCCGAAAATGGTAAAATGGTCTGAGTATGGGTTAGCGGTAGGGACAAGTGCTGGTTACGTGTTTGTTTTAAATGAGAATGGCGAGTTGAAGTGGAGCAGAAAGGTTAACTATACTTCTGTTTGGAGTGTTGCATGGAGTAAAAGTGGTGAACTTGCAGTAGTGACACTAGGTCCTCCAGGTGCATTATACGTCTTCAACGCTCAAGGTGATTTGCTATGGAGTAGGGAATGGGAAGATAGTCAAGCTTACTCTGTAGAGTGGAGTGACGAGTTACTAGCCGTTGGGACAGGAGCTGGTCTAATAGTCTTTAATAAGGAGGGAAATATTATGTGGAATTCTACGGGTAGCACATTAACAGCCTCTTGGTATGATGATCGAATTGCCGCAGTAAAAACGGTCGTTATCAAAAGTGATGGACGCATATCGA
>Ga0326760_1000717_pt1 | contig 16339 bp, 16 predicted proteins | sample GCREP_S_FD_207668 | JGI IMG/M metagenome (GOLD analysis project Ga0326760, IMG submission 207668) | Hot spring sediment microbial communities from Geyser Creek Basin, Yellowstone National Park, WY, United States - GCR.EP_S | ecosystem: Environmental > Aquatic > Thermal springs > Near-boiling... | reverse complement strand
ACATACACCACCTCCGTGTGGCCGTCGAGGACGGGCACGCGGGTGGTGGTGACGTAAATCTCGAAGTCCTTCTTGAGGATCTTCTTGGTCTCAGCAACCACCTTGTCCTCCTCGCCCCGTATGTACGGTATGAGGTTGTCGACAATGGCCACGCTGGGGACTCCGGCGAAGCCTGCGCCGCTCAGCGCCTGCATGGTGACCACGTGGATCCTCTCTATGCCCCACTCATCCAGAACGGGCTTGAGGGGGAGGTTGAGGATGGTGGTGGTACAGTTGGGCTTCTTCACCACGGCGCCTCTCCAGCCTCTCTCCGCCCTCTGCCGCTCCAACAAGCCGAGGTCCTCTGGGTTTATCTCCGGCACGACCAGAGGAACGTCGGGGTCCATCCTCATGTTGCTGGCGTTTGAAACCACCGTGTGTCCCCGCGCCGCCAGCTCGGGCTCCACCTTGGCCGCCACCTCGCTGGGGAGCGCGGAGAAGACGAAGTCCACCTTGGGTATCTTGTCCACGTCGATTTTCTCTATCTTCATGTCGGCCAGGTGGGGAGGCGGCGGTTCCTCCAGCGCCCAGCCGATCTGGCTCAGCGTCTTGCCTGCGCTCCTCTCAGAGGCGGCGAGCCCCACGATCTCGAACCACGGATGGCTGGCGAGGAGCTGCACATATCGCTGGCCCACGAGTCCCGTGGCGCCGATGATATATACCTTAAGGCGGTCCATATATAATCCCTCTTACCAGTTTATATATTTGATATACGGCTTGATTAGGAATTCGTGCGCCTGCCGGGGCGGGATGTTCAGCCGCACGCTGTATCTGCCGAGGGGGGTTCCGCCCAGCTTCGTCAAGTCGGAGGCGGCGAGCCCCACTACGCAACTGCCTTGGCCGCATTTCGTCACTATCTTGTAGGGCGGCGGGGGGTAGATGTTGGCGATTAAAGTGCCCCTGCTGTGGTAGTTCCTAACCTCCACAGCCATGTCCCCCTCTATCGCCGGAAGGAAGGTCCGGGGGTGGAAGTTCTTGGCGCCTACCTTGGCCGCCTCCACGGCCTCTTGTATGGAGAGGAGGGGGAGCACGGCGGCGTCCTCCACCTCGCGGGGGTCTGCCGTCATTACGCCAGGGGCGTCGGTAATTAATGACACCTTCCTGGCGCCTATCTCTTTCCCGATGTAGGTGGCGGTGTAGTCGCTTCCGCCTCTCCCCACCGTGGTGAAGCGGCCTTCTCCATCTCTCCCGATGAAGCCCGTGACTACAGCCACGACGCCGGGCTCGGCTATTTCGCCTCTCGCCTCCAGCCTCTGCGGCTCGGCGTTGCCGAATTTGCTGTCTGTCCGTATGGGCGCCACGTAGAGGCTGGCCTTCGCCCCTACGCGCCGCAGAACTGCGTAGAGGGTTGCGGCGGAGAGCCTCTCGCCGAAGGAGGCGAAGTGGTCGGCGGTCCACTCGGCCCGGGGCAGCCTGAGAGATTCCTCAAGCTCCTTTAAAAGAGGCGCCACAGCCTCCTCGACGCCCATCGGCCGCGCCACGGCGAGGTGTCGGTGGAGGATCTCCTCGTACATGAGGTAGCTCCTGGTCTTCTCAAGCTCCAGCAACATGTCTGTGACGCCTTTTATCGCCGAGACCACCACCACCGGCGGCTCTTTAAACGACAAGATGAACTCGGCCGCCTTTACGAAATCGCTGGCCGACCTGAGGAGGGAGCCGCCGATCTTGACCACAGGCTTCATTGCTCCAGCAACGCCACAAGTTCGTCGGCGTTTTTAACCTCTCTGGCGTTTATCTCCACCACGTCGGGGTCCTTGAGGGCGTGGCCCGTCACCACGGCGACGACTGTGCCGCTTAGCTTGAGCTTAAGCGCTGCGGCCACAGACGCAGCGCCCGCCGGCTCGGCCCCGATGCCGTCTCTCGACGCCGAAAGCCTCTGCGCCTTTAGGATCTCGGCGTCAGACACCGTCACGAAGAAGCCGCCAGACTCCTTCACAGCGGCGAAGGCCTTTGGCCAATTTATAGGTTTTCCTATCTTTATGGCGGAGGCCACGGTATCTGGCTCGTCTACAAACAAAGGCTCAGACCTCCCCTTTTCCCACGCCCTGGCTAGGGGGGCGGCGCCCTCCGCCTGCACCCCCACCATTTTGGGGAGTTTTCTGCAGAGCCCCAGCTCTGCCAGCTCTTTGAAGCCCTTCCAGATTGCCGATATGTTGCCGGCGTTGCCCACCGGCACCACCACGTAGTCGGGACACTCCAGCTCTTCGTACACCTCAAAGGCGAGGGTCTTCTGCCCCTCAAGACGCCAGGGGTTAAAGCTGTTCAGCGGGTAGGCGTACTTCGTGCCGTAGTTCAACACGTACTCAAGCGCCTTGTCGAAGAGGCCGTTTACCATGACCAGCTCCGCGCCGTGGAGCGCCGCCTGCACCAGCTTCCCCCTCGCCACGTTTCCCCTCGGCAGAACCACGTAGCACTTAAGCCCGGACCTGGCGGCGTAGGCGGCGGCTGAGGCTGCTGTGTTGCCGGTGGAGGCCACCACCACCTTAGAGGCGCCGCTTTCCTTGGCCACAGTGACGCCGAGCGCCATCCCTCTGTCTTTGAAGCTGCCGGTGGGGTTGGCGCCTTCGAACTTTATATATAAGCCGCCGTCTAGGTTAGATTTGATGAGGGGGGTCATGCCCTCTCCCATCGACACGCCGCTCTTCAGAGGGAGCATAGAGGCGTAGCGCCACACGCCCCTCCCCCTCGGGTTCCAGTGCTTCTCCCTCACGACCACTTCAAGAAGCCCCCCGCACCTTGGACATCGGAATAGTCTATAGTCTGCGGGATACACCGCGCCGCAGTTTATACACCTAAGATAACTGTCCCCGAAATCCCCTCCATGGCAGTGAAAAAAGCTCCGTTTAATAACCTTTCTGGTTTTGAGAGATTTTTGTAATAAGCAACAAAAACTTGACGTGCAACGCTTGAAGTTCGTCCACCTCTTCTACCTCGCCAAAGAGATAACTACATCGAACGCACGTCGATAAGCGCCACTCGTTAACTAAGATTTTCACATCCCTCGACGCCGCATCTCTCCGCCTCGGTGTCTGTCACTCCGTGGCTTAGGTAAAGCGATCGCCTAATCAGAAAATCTATTATAGTTAAGAGAAAAACCGTCTACCCCTCCACCCCATAGTGGGCGTCCTCAAGTTCGGCTCACCGCCCCTTGTAGTCTCCGTGTGCCTCTGGGGCCCCTATTACGTCTTTGTATTAAAGAGAAAGATTTATATAGTGACCTGAGGTGGGGGGTATGGATCTGGGGCCAGAGGGGAAAGTGGGGCGATTTACATCGTCACAGATCGCCCCACTGTTTCTGAGAAATATATAGCTGAGGCGTTGATTTCTAGAGGTTTAAAGCCCGTGGTCTTAAATGTCTCCGAGACGCCTGTCCATGGGCTGTATGGCACGGTTCTTCTTAGGGTGGGGAATCCCTACGCGTCTGTTGTATACGGCGCGATGTCGGCGCGTAGCATAAATCCCTACGGCGCTGTTCTCTCTGCGCTTAACAGACTGACGTGGCTTCCTAAGTTCGGCCCGCCGTTTGCTGTGGTGTCTTCTGACTTCTCTGTGGAGAAGGTGGAGGTGGAGGGACCTTGGCTTTTGATGACGGCGTGGCGGCTCGGCTTAGACGGAGTTGTCACAAGCGTGGAGGGGGCTAAGAGCGTGGTGGAGCACAGGATGTATATGCGGAACCCGCTGGCCAAGGTGTCTGTGGTGGTGCCGAGGCCGCACCGCCTCGTGACGGTGTTCGCCACGGTGAAAAACGCAGAGGGGCTTGCGGCGGAGGTGCTTAAGGAGCTGGGGCTTTTCTACGCCAGGGTGACCTTCGGCGACTACGGGGGGAGGCTATACGTAATCGACGTGGACCCCGTGCCGCCTGTAGAGACGCGGGAGGAGGCTACGGCGGTGGCTGAGCTGGTATGAAGCGGGTCTGCGTAGTCGGGGCCTCGGGCTTCACCGGCGGCGAGCTGTTGCGGCTGTTGTTGCAGCACAGCGGCGTCGAGGTGGTCTGCGCCACTTCGAGGAGGTTCAAGGGGGAGTACGTCTACAGAGTCCATCCAAACCTCCGGGGCTTCACCCAGCTCAAGTTCGTGGAGCCCTCCATAGACGCGGCGTTGAAGGCCGACGTGGTGTTCCTGGCGTTGCCCCACGGCGAGTCGGTGAAGTGGGTGCCTAAGCTGTACGAGTCTGGGGTGGCCGTCTTCGACCTAAGCGCCGACTTCCGGCTGAAAGACCCGGAGGCCTACGTGGAGTGGTACAGGTGGCCCCAGCCGCACCCGTACCCGGACCTGTTGCAGAAGGCGGTCTACGGCCAGCCGGAGCTCCACCGGGAGGAGCTTGTGGGGGCTAGGCTGGTGGCGGTGCCCGGCTGCATGGCGACGGCGTCTATCCTCATGCTTGCGCCCCTGGCCAAGTTCGGGCTTATCCGCGACGTGCCGCCTGTGGTAGACGCCAAGATCGGGTCCAGCGGCGCCGGGGCGGAGGGCTCCGTAGTTGACCTACACAGCTTCAGGACCTACGTGGTTAGGCCCTATGAGCCTGTGCACCACCGCCACATCGCCGAGATCGAGCAGGAGCTCAGCAGGCTGGCCGGCCGGCAGGTCAAGGTGGCCTTTACGCCTCATGCCGTGGATTTGGTTAGGGGGATCTTCGCCACAGGCCACGTCTACGTGGAGAAGTTGCCTGCGGAGGCCGACATGTGGAAGTACTTCCGGGCGCTCTACGGCGACTCTAAGTTCATCCGCATTATCCGCGACAGGCTGGGGTTGGCCAGGTACCCCAACGTGAAGTACGTCCTCGGCTCCAACCTGGTGGACATCGGCTTTGAGCTGGACCCCCGGCTGAACAGGGTGGTGACCTTCTCCGCCATAGACAACTTGGTCCGCGGCGCCTCTGGCCAGGCGGTGCAGGCCTTCAACGTGGCCATGGGCTTCCCGGAGGACGAGGGGCTTAGGCAGATACCGCTGGCGCCTGTATGATAGTGGTAAAGATAGGCGGATCCGTGGCGTGTAAAGACCTCAGCAAGGTGGTGCAGAACCTGCCCAAGTACGCAGATAGGGCTGTGGTGGTGCACGGCGGCGGCTGTCTTGTGAACGAGCTGTTGAAGAGGGTGGGCATTGAGCCGAAGTTCCTCACTCACCCCGGCGGCTTGGTGAGCCGCTACACGGACTGGGAGACGCTTAAGGTGTTCGTCATGGCCATGTCTTGGATAAACAAGCAGATCGTCTCGTCGCTCCACGCCCTCGGCGTAGAGGCGCTGGGGCTCACAGGCGCCGACATGGGCGTGGTGAAGGCGAAACGTAAAGAGAAGGTATTGATAGTCGACGAGAGGGGTAGGCAGAGGGTTGTGGACGGGGGGTACGTGGGGAGGATAACCTCAGTCGCCGTGGAGAAGCTGAGGCCTCCTCCGCTTAAGGTTCTTTCGCCCATAGCGGTTTCTGAGCGGGGCGAGCTTCTCAACGTAGACGGCGACCAGCTCGCCTTCGACGTGGCCCGGGAGCTGAAGGCGGAAAAGCTTATCCTCCTAAGCGACGTTGAGGGCCTCATCGTCGGGGGCAAGGTGGTGCCGCGGCTGGCGCCTGAGGAGGCGGAGGCGCTTACGAAGAGCGAAGAGGTCCGGGGCGGGATGAAGAGGAAGCTCCTCATGGCGGCGGAGGCGGCGAAGCTGGGCATCGAGGTGGTGATCTCCAGCGGCCTCATGGACTCGCCTATAGACGCGGCCCTCGACGGAGCTGGAACTCATATAGTGAGAAATATATAGATAGTTGTAAATGTTTATAAAGAAGTTGTAGTGAGAAAAAATTTTTATACCAGATGAGTTTTAATGCTTATGGCAACTCAAAAACTGGTAGTACAGTGTAAGGTGTGTGGCACCGAGTTTGAGCTTCCGGAGGATGTGATAGACGGCGAAATAGCCAGTTGCCCCACCTGCGGCGCCAGGTACATAGTGAGGATTAAGGGCGGGTCAGTTACCCTTGAAGAGTTCAAGGGAGACGTGGAGGACTATGGCGAGTAAATCGGGGCGAGTAAGATAGTCCTCGCATACTCCGGCGGTTTAGACACCACTGTAGCGATTAAGTGGCTTTCTGAGAAGTTCGGGGCGGAGGTCTACACAGTTACGGTGGATGTGGGTCAGGAGGACGATTTTTCTAAGATCGAGGAGAGGGCGTACAAGGCCGGCGCTGTGCAACATTTCTATGTAGACGCCAGGCGGGAGTTCGCCGAGGTGTATATATCACGCGCCGTCTTGATGAACGGGATGTATGAGGGGGTATATCCGCTTGGCACCGCCTTAGCCCGGCCTCTTATTGCGGAGAAGGTGGTGGAGGTGGCGCGGCGGGTCGGCGCAGATGCGGTGGCACACGGCTCCACCAGCAAAGGCAACGACCAGGTGAGGTTTGACGTGACGGTGAAGGCGCTGGCGCCCGACTTGAAGCTCATCGCCCCGGCGAGGATCTGGGGTATGACGCGGAGCGAAGAGATAGAGTACGCCCGGCGCCACGGCCTGCCTGTCGGCGAGGAGCATAAGAAGTTCAGCATCGACGACAACCTCTGGTCTAGGTCCATCGAAGGCGGCCCTCTGGACGACCCCATGGCCGAGCCACCTGAGGAGGCCTTTAAGTGGACTGTGTCGCCTGAGAGGGCGTCTGCTGAGCCGACATACCTCATCATCGGCTTCGAGAGGGGGTTGCCTGTGTCGCTCAACGGCGAGAAGATGGACTCCGTCTCGCTTGTATCAACGCTTAACCACATCGGCGGCGCAAACGGCGTAGGGCGGATAGACCACGTGGAGAACAGACTCGTCGGGTTTAAGAGCCGGGAGGTGTACGAGGCGCCCGCCGCCGTTGTGCTTTTCCACGCCCACAGAGACTTAGAGAAGCTGGTCTTGACGCCGAGGGAGCTTAGGTTTAAACACTACATGCTCGACCCGCAGTGGGCAGACTTGGTGTACCAAGGGCTTTGGGTAGAGCCGTTGAGAGCCGCCTTGGAGAAGGCCGCCGAGGAGATGGAGAAGTGGGTCACGGGGGAGGTCAAGGTGAAGCTGTACCGCGGCGGCCTCTGGGTGGTGGGCCGCGAGTCGCCCTTCGGGGGCTACAGCAAGGAGCTCGCCGACTACAGCGCAGGGTGGTACCCCACCGACGAGGAGGCGAGAGGCTTTATCGAAATGTGGAGTCTACATTCCCTTACTGCTCTCCGCCGCCGTAAGGGCAACAATTTATAGTCTATATAAGTGGGTAAGGGTTTTATAATATACATTTTTCTAGCAGGCGATGGGGCAACGAACCGTAGTGTGTCCCAACTGCAAGAGGCCTGTGAAACCCGTGGAGTGCAACCGCAAGAATCAAACTAGGCGGTACGTAGTAATTACTTACTGCTGTCCTAGATGCGGCACCGAGCTTTTAACAGAAAGAATAGAAATCACGTAAAGGTCAATGGGGTTCTACCGTTCTTGGATAGGAGGAGGCGGGGAGTTGGTGAGGCGGTACACGTCCAGCCTTCAAGACGACGTGGAGATCGCCGAGGAGGTGGTGAAGGTGATGGAGGCGCATGTGAAACACCTCGCCGAGGTAGGCGCCGTGCCGCGGGAGGCGGCTGAGGCGATCCTTAAAGCGCTTAAAGAGGTGGACCCCGCCGAGCTCGTCAAAGGCGGGTTTGAAGACGTACACGAGGCGTTGGAGAAGTGGCTTATAGACAGACTGGGGGAGGAGGTGGGGGGCTGGGTTGGGCTTGGGAGGTCGCGTAACGACCACGTCGCCGCCGCGATTAGGCTGGCGGCTCTCCGGCGTGTTGGGACATTGCGGCGGGCCGTGGAGAGGCTTAGATGCGTCTTGGCGAAGAGGGCTTTGGAGTACGCGGACTGTGTCATGCCAAGCTTCACTCATTTCCAGCCCGCGCAGGTCATAACCTTCGGCCACTACCTACTGGCGGTGGACGAGGTTGCGGCCGAGTTCCTCCACGTGCTTAAGGCCGTGGAGGATTTGCTGAAACGTTCTCCACTCGGCGCGGGGCCGGCGGGCGGAGTCCAGACTCCCATCGACCGGCGGAGGCTTGCGAAGCTGGCTGGCTTCGAGGACGTGGTGGAGAACGCCCTCTACGCCTCTGGGGGGAGGCTCTTCGCGTTGACTCTATCCTCCGTCGTGGCCTCCTTCCTGGCCGAGCTGTCGCGGGCCGTGGACGACTTCATAAGGTGGAACAGCCCCCTGGTGGGGTATGTGGAGACGCCAGACGACCACGTCTCGACGAGTAGCATCATGCCGCATAAACGCAACCTCGTGACGCTTGAAGTGTTTAGGGCCAGGTCCTCAGAGGCGCTGGGGCACCTCGTGGCGCTGCACGCCGTGGCGGCGAAAATAGGCATGGGTTACAGCCTCGACCTCCAGGAAGCTACGCGGCATATCTGGGCCGTTTTGAGAATTGCAGAGGAGGGACTCGAGGTGTTTACCGACTTTCTGGAAAAGATGAAGTTCAACTGCGCCAAGTCTAGACAAGACGCCGAGAGGCACTACGCCACGTCGTCAGACACCGCGGAGGCCATCGCGCTTGTGGGGACTCCCTTCCGCACTGCCTACTTCCAGGTGGCTGAGCAGATAAAGAGGGGAGCCGCCCAGTTGCTAAACGTAGAACAAGCACTGCGGAGGCCTACTGCGGGCTCTGCTAATCCGGAAGAGGTGAAAAAGACGGCCTCTGCGCGGCTTGTGTTCTGCAGGCCTCCGATTCTCTAGTCGGCGGGCTTTAGGAGGTTTTCTATCTCTTTTGCCGCCTCTTCCTCGTCTCCGCACTCTATTAATTGCGTCTTGGCGTAGCCCGGCTTGCCTTGTATCTCCTGGACGCAGAGGACGACTCCCCTCCTCGTGGGGTGCGTCACGACGTCTACATAGGCGCGTGTTATGCCGGCGGCGAGGGCCTCAGTTAACAACACCACTTCTCCATCGTCGAAAAAGAGCGCCATTCTTAGATGGCGGTGGCCGGCGGGTATGGCCGCGACTATTTTAACTAGTCTTTTCGCCACCTATGGCATATAATATGAAGAATATAAGAATTGGGTACGCTATGAGCCTCTCCACGCCGCCGATGCCAAGAGGCGTCTGGACTCTAGGCACGAATAAAGCCAGAGCGGTCAGCGAAACCGCCCCCATGGCCAAGCCCAAGGGCTTATACACACCTCCCCGTCTGATCCCCATTATGATCACGGCCACTGCGCCTAGGAGGGATGTGATGAGCGCCGAGACGCCGTGGGGTAGTCCGTAGTCCTCTGGGAATATGCCGACGCCCACTGCGCCTGCGGCGGCCACCGCAAGCACCAAAGCCCCCAGACGGCCTAGCTCATGTCTTAGGAGGAAGGCCGACGCCATGCCCAGCAGGCCGAGGAGGACGACGCTGAAGTTGAAGAGTAGAGAGGTGGGGGCCTTTAAGGCGCCGAGGTCGCTTATGTAGTTGTGGAGGGGGCTGTGGCCTGGGTAGAGCTGTTCTGCGGCGAGCATCGCAATTATAAATTGCAGAGACCCAATTAATAGAAGAAGTCTTCCTAAGTTCATAACAGTAAATTTTTATCTCCTTTATAACAATTTTTACTTAACTTGTTGAAGCGGCCCTGGGACAGGTATTACCGAGCGTTAGTTTTTATACTGTCTTTATGGGGGTGGCGTGGGGCTTTCGGTGGAGCTTAAAGACGTCGCGGTGAAATACGGCGACTTTTTGGCGTTGAAAAACATCAACCTCTACGTTGAGGCCGGCGAGGGGCTTGTCCTCCTAGGCCCCTCGGGGTCTGGCAAGTCAACTTTATTGAGGGCCGTGGCGGGGCTGACGCCCGTTGCCCATGGGAGGGTCTACATAGGAGGAAAAGATGTAACTAATCTTCCGCCGGACAGGCGGAGGATCTCTATGCTTTTCCAGGATTTGGCCTTGTTTCCACATCTTAACGTGTTTGAAAACGTGGCGTTTGGACTTAGGTTGAAGAGGCTGCCGGAGGAGGAGGTGAGGAGACAGGTCATGTGGGCCTTGGAGCTGGTTCGTCTAGAGCCTCAGCAGTTTATGGGGAGGAAGATATATCAGCTCTCCGGCGGCCAGCAACAACGCGTGGCACTTGCCAGAGCCCTAGTGGTTCAGCCGGAGGTTCTGCTCCTAGATGAGCCCTTTAGCCACATAGACCTAGACATAAAAAACCAGTTGTTGGAGGAGTTGAAGATTTTACACAACAAGCTGGGCTTCACTCTCATCTACGTGACTCACGACAGGTTTGAAGCGGTGGAGGTGGGGGATAGGATTGCGTTGATGCGGGCGGGCGAGGTTGTGCAGGTGGGGAAGCCGGTGGATCTTTACAAAAGGCCAAGGAATAGATTTGTAGCTGAGTTCTTCGGCGAGGCGAACATCATCCCGGCGTCTCTTCTAGGCGGAACAAGAGAGGGCTACGCAGTTATACGACCTGAGGATGTGGTGATAGGCAACAGCCCCACCTATAGATTCAAGGGACAAGTCATCGATATAACCTTTCTATGGCACTACCTCAAGGTGGAGATCCAGAGCAACGGCCACATATTCAAGGCGTATGTAGATTTAGAGACCCCCATAGCGGTGGGGGACGTGGTGGAATTCGGCTTCGACGCCAAAGACGTCTATTTTGTAGCAGAATGATAAGGCGAGTTGCCCTAGCGGCCTTCGCCTCCGTCGTTTTGCTATTCTACGTCCCCTTTTTGGCGTTGGGGTATTACATCTCCGGCGGCGGCGAGCTCAAGTTGCCGTCTCTCTCCATGGTTGCGACGACTTTCCTGCTGGCGGCGGCCACCGCCGTGGTGGCCATTGCGGTAGCCTACCCAGCCGCGTACTACCTAGCCAAGTACGGCTCCGAGCTTGAGTTCGCCCTCTTGACGGCGCCTCTCTGGGTTGGAACACTCCTAAAGGCCTACTCCCTCCTGGCGCTCTTCGCCATTGTGGAGAGGTTCACCGGCGTCGTGTTGTGGGGCACCGCCGCCGGCGTGTTGGTGGGGATGGTCTACGAATACCTGCCCTACGCCCTCCTCACGCTTTACGCCGCTGTGGAGAAGCTGAGCGAGTCGCCTGTCAACGCGGCGAGGGTTCTGGGGGCCTCTAGGCTACAGGCCTTCTTTAGGGTTGAGCTTCCCTTGACTATGCCGGGGATCGCCGCCGCCTTTATATTGGTATTTCTCTTCGCCATGGGCGAAGTGGTAATGCCGGCAGTCCTCGGCGCGTGGAAGGTCTACACCTTCGGCAACTACGTGTGGGATCTCTACTTCAAGGCCCGCGACTTCTTCAGCGGAAGCGTCCTCTCGCTTGTCCTCGCCGCTTTGTCGCTTCTGGCCACCTACGTGGTGGTGAGGACCATCCGCTCCATATCGATATGAGGCTCCTCCGCCTCTACACCTGGGCCCTCGCCGCGGCGCTCTACGTCCCCATCGGCCTTATGGTGGCCCTCTCTTTTAACAACAGCAGGTTGCCCTACGTCTGGGGCGGCTTCACCTTGAAGTGGTACCAAGCGCTCTTGGGATGGGATCAGGCTTGGCAGGCGGTCTTCAACAGCGTCGTGGTGGCCCTCGCCGTGTCTTTTACAGCTACGCTACTTGGGATGTTCATGGCGTACGTGCTACGGCAAGACAAGTATCTGGCGGTTTCTCAAGTCGCCGTGGTGATGCCTGAGGTTTCTGAGGCCTTGTCCTTCGCGGCGGCGTTGACGCTCGTGAAGACCTACGCCGGGGTGGATCTCTTCGGGCCAGTCGGCGTCTTTTTGGCCCATCTCGCCTACACTCTACCCATGGCCCACGTCCTCCTAGCCCCCTACGTGGCTTACGTCAGCAGAAGCGCTGTGGAGGCGGCGCGGATCTTAGGCGCCTCTGAGCTCAAGACCATGATGTCTGTGGTCTTGCCCATATTAATGCCGGCCTTCGTCGCGACGTTTTTAATAGTCTTCGCCAACTCCTTTGATACCTACGTCAAAACCGCCTTCACCACAAGCCCCGGGTTTGTGACAGCCCCCATATTGCTGTGGAGCTACGCCGCCAGAGGCCGGGGAGACCCCACTATCTACGCCTTGGCCAGCCTCATGCTTTTGCCGTCGCTTGTCGCCGCCGTTATATATTTTAGAGCCGTAAAACGCTACGGCTGACAACGCCTTAGCGGCTCTGCTAGGCGTGTTCACCACCACAAGTTTCCCTCTTAGTTTTTTCTCCAACGTCTTCACCTGTAGAGAGCCGCCGAAGCTCACGACTAGTATGGGTTTGCCCCACTTCTCGTAGGCGGCTAATATATAGTCGGCTGATTTGTCGCTGTAGCCCGGGGGGTGTATCAAAGCGGCCACCACTGCCGCATCGACGTATTTAAGTCCCACTTCAAGCGCAGCGCCGAAGTGTTCATCTACGCCGCCGCCGGTCAAGTCAACGGGGTTGGAGACCGCAACTATCGGGGAGAGAAGTCTCCTCAACTCCTCTTGAGCCTCCCTAGGGAGCTCCGGCACTGAGAAACCCGCCGCGTTTAACGCATCTGCTATCTGGACCCCCATGCCGCCTGACGACGAGATCACGAGCACCTTCTCTACCTTGACAGGTTTGTACATGGCGAGGGCCTTAGCCGCGTCGAAGAGCTCCACCAAGTCGTCTACCGCCGCCACGCCAGCCTGTCTGAAAAGCGCCTTGTACATCTCATAGCTCCCCGCCATAGCCGCCGTGTGGGAGGCGGCGGCTCTCGTGGAGTCGGCCCCCCGGCCGGCCTTATACACCACCACAGGCTTCTTCATCCTCCTCGCCGATGCTAGAAACCTGGCGGCGTCTCCCCTCCATCTAAACCCTTCGAGGTACAACGCGACGGTCTTCACCTCCTCCACCTCGTCTAGGTACTGGAGAAAATCGCTCTCGGTCACGTCTGCTCTGTTGCCAAAATTCACCGCTATGCCGACGCCCACTCCCCCCTCAGCGGCCCAGTCCAACACGGCGGTCATCACCGCGCCGCTTTGGCTAAGAAAGGCCACGGGGCCTTGGGGAGGTCTAGCTGCCTTCTCCGCCGGGAGGAACATGGTGTCTAGTCCATTGAAGGCGTTGTATACGCCTACACAATTAGGTCCAAGTACCCTAACGCCGTATTTCTTCGCCACACTTACCAACTCCTCCTCAAGATCTCTCCGCCCCACCTCGGCGAAGCCCCCCGACACCACCACGACGGCCCTGGCCCCCGCTTGGCCAGCCTCCTCCACCACCTGCGGCACGGTGTTTGCAGGGGTGGCCACGACCACAAGCTCCGGCGTCTCTGGGAGATGTGTAACCTTGCCGTAGAACTGAACCACCTGGCCGCCGATTTTTTCAGACCTATACTTGGGATTTACCGCATACGTTCTTCCTTGGAATCCCTTAAGCAGTTGGATTAAGATCTGGCCACCGACGGTGTCGGCCTTGGGAGAAGCGCCTACGACAGCCACTGACCGGGGGAAAAGAAACTCTCTCACCCCTTAAGCGCCTTGGCTATCTCGGCAGGGTTGTAGCCGACCACCAGGGTGTAGGTCCCGTTGGGATAAACCACGACCACCATCGGCGTCCCCACGTTTTGGCCGGCTAACAACGTCGCCAGTTGTTGACCAGCTGATGCGTCGAAGGGACACCGACTCTGTGGCAATACGGAGGTGTAGTTGGGGTCTTGGGCCAGGAATCTGTCGTAGACGACTCTAAGAGTGGGGATAACCTCTGCTGGGGAGGTCTGGTAGAGGCAACGCAACTGTTCGTGCGCCGGCAGGGCGTCGGGATGGACTACTAGGTCTACTAAAACCAACTTATGTCCCTGGAAGAGGGTGTAGTTGTACTTGAAGAGCTGGGCGCAGTAGGGGCATTGCAAATCGAAGAACACTATGGCGGCGGGCCACTGGCCGTCGTAGGACATGCCGATTTTCTGCGCCACCTTCAAGATGTCGAGGCCTCCGCCCGGCTTGGCGGAGACGTCTTTATACAACTCGTTTATCACGTTTCTAAGCTCAGGCGTCACCGTTGTGATGTTCTGCAAGGTGTAGGTTAACGTAGCTACGACTTGTGTGCCGTAGGCCAGCTGAACCTTAAACAAATAGACCGTGCCGTCTTGGAGCACTTGCTTCTCGTAGTTAAGCACCGCGTTGAGACCCAACATGATGGGGACCTCCGTGGTGTTGGTATAGACGGTGGCTTCCCCAAAGGGTGTCTGGGCCGTGCCGGCCTTTTTCCAGTTAGAACTCGAGGCGGGGCCTGGGAGCCCTTGGATGAGCATAACTAACTCGTCGAAGTTCTTAGCCGTGGGGAGGGGGGCGGCGGAGGGCGTGCATTGGCTGTTGGTAAGCGTTAGCTGTTCGCCGGCTACGGTGGTTGTGACTGTGGAGTTTGTACAGATCTCCATGAGGCGGCTGAAGTATGTGTATTTCTGGTAGGTGCCTTGGCCTTGGGCGAGGATGTTGATTACGCCGTTGTCCTTCATCATGAAGTACGTGGCGCTTTGATTAGAAACTTGGCCATATATGGCGCCGTCCTTGAGCGGAATGTAGTAAGCACGCATCTGCACCGAACTGCCGCCCTCTAGCTTCATGAGATATATATACGCCTTATCGCCGGAGGAAGACGTCGTAGTTGCAACGCCTCCTTGGGGGGGTTTGTAGATGAACAACGCCGTGGCGGCTATTCCGACGACCACCGCGGCGAGAATTACACCAATTAACACGTTTTTGTTCATGTCAAGAGGCGGGGGTTAGTCTATAAAAAATTATTCTTGAGTGGGGACCCTCTCTCTGGCTAGTATCTCTAGGATCTTTTTCTCTCCTATCAAGTCGCGTATTGAGATGACGCCGACAAGTTCGCCGTTTCTGTCTAGGACGACGACATGCCTCACGTTGAACTGCTTCATCTTCACCGCGGCGGCCGTCACGGGCTCGTCTGCGTAGACGTATACAAAGTTTTTCGTGGTGCCTGCCTTGTCCACTGTCACGGTGAGGGATGCCTTGCGCGCAATGGTTCTGATTATATCTCTCTCTGAGATCACGCCGATTGGTCTTTTGGGGTTTTCCTTGTCTACAATTACGAGGAGCCCTACGTGGTGGTTAACCATCATCTCCGCGGCCTCCTCCACTGTTTTGTCTGGAGTTATTGTAACTGGGGGTTTAGACGCCAGTTCTCCGCAATTCATAGGTAAGTTTCTTCTTGTGTTTAAATATTTTTAAGGGCAATTTTTAAAGATTCTAAATTTGCAGTATTTACTTTTATTGTGGGTAAATAAGACTCTATAGTCTCATTGCTTCCGCCTATTAAAATCGCCTTTACCTCTCTGAAAATTGTCTTGGCGGCTTTCAAAACCTCTGGGTGGACCATGTCGTCTTCTCCATCGGTCACGATGACCAGCTTGTAGTTATGGAGCCCCATCTGTTTGGCGTCTCTAACGGCTGTGTGGACGGCGGCTGAGATGTCGGTGCCTCCCAGAGGCAAAACTCTTAGAAGCGACTTCACGATGTCCTTGATGTTGGTAATGGGCGGGTACACCATTTGGTCGAAGAACCGCAGTATCGATTTTCTGCTTCTCTTCATAAGCGCCACGGCCAGTGCGGTGGCCCAGGTGATCTTCTGCGTCATGTCCATGGCTATTCCGTCGTAGAGGGTGTAGAACATCGAGCCTGACTTGTCCACGAGGAGGTAGAGGTTCTCCCTCGTGTCTAACGTCGCGTCGTATATAGAAAGCGACTTAGTGGCTAGCTTGTAGCCGAAGAGCTCTCTTGACTGGATATAAATCGCCTTGCTTAAGTTTGTAGCTCTCTGGAGGTCTGAGAAGGCTCTGAGTCTAGTGACTCCGGAGATGACTCCCCTCCGTTCGGAGATGGGGCCTTGTTCTATCTCGGGCTGGACCGCAGACAACGTCTCCACCAACGACTCTAGTATCTTGGCTAGACGCGCCCTGTAGGGGTCTACGTCTATGTCAAACAAAAGCTCCGCAGCCTCTTTCCCCACCTCGTCTCCAAGGGCTTTGGTAACCGCCTTACGTAGCTTCTCAATGTTTTTTATACTCCCCATGTAGAACCTAAGTAGGCCGGTTATCTCCTGCCGTAGTTGTTGATTCTGGCTAAGTTCTCGGAAGTCTTGTTTCTCGTCTTTCCACCCCTCCAGAGACCCCCTCTCGATTCTAGAGAGGAGGCTGTTGTAGGCCCTCAACAACTTCACCGAGGCCGACTTAGAGACTGAGTAGTTGTAGCGGCTTATTTTCGACACCTCTTGATACACCTCTGTAGCTATGTAGGTCTTGACGAAGAGGTGCCACAGCGCCTCTTCTTCCTGCGGCTCCTCTCTGAGGATGGGGGTTCTGTAGTGTATGTAGAAGG
>Ga0326760_1000715_pt1 | contig 16372 bp, 16 predicted proteins | sample GCREP_S_FD_207668 | JGI IMG/M metagenome (GOLD analysis project Ga0326760, IMG submission 207668) | Hot spring sediment microbial communities from Geyser Creek Basin, Yellowstone National Park, WY, United States - GCR.EP_S | ecosystem: Environmental > Aquatic > Thermal springs > Near-boiling... | reverse complement strand
GATGATTTGAGGGTAGGGATATTTTCTCTATAACTTATGTCCTGAGGATGAGAAAAATCAGATCGTTCACGCCTGAGAATTTTTTAATTGTTAAAGTCTAGAGAGAAGAGTCGCAATGATCTATGAGGCCTCAGTTTTATAGAATTGCCCCATGTTTTGAGGACAGGGGTATTTTCTCAGTAACATATGTCCGTAGAGAGAAAAGCCTAGATCATCCACGCCTATTAAAAATTGATTCTGAAAACATTAGAGAGAATTTTATGATGATCCGATGAGAAGATCTTGAATGTATATGTAAGAGATATGTAAAGTATATGTAAAGGAATTCTATATAATATAATATATGAATATATAATGGACGCCTGAGGAAGCTGCTTTTTCTTCTCAGGTCCTGGTCCTATAAGAAATGATGGAGATGATTGATGAGGGTAACAGCTGTGGCCCAATGGTTCTCATCCGATAGTCCATAGATTTATGGACAGCCGAAAACATGACTAGTCCTGAGGGATCCTTTTCCAGCGATCTTTGGTGAATAAGGTGAATAAAGTTTTCAACAAGTTTTTAGAAAAATGTTGAAAAGCTGATTAACCTGATTAACCCATGATTCAGAAAGATCTTTTTTCAGCGATCGGGCCTATTATTCTATTATTCTTTCTTATGAATAAAAAATATATATTATATATATATGATCTTTATGGTCACCTGATCACCTGGTCACCTGGTCACCTTGGTCACTTGGTCACTTAAACCCCTAGAGAACTGTTTTTGATCTGAAAAAAAAGGTTGGGGGGTATAGTTACTTAGGTGACCAGGTGACCGAGAAAATTTTCATCTGGTCACCTGGTCACCTGATCTAATGATCTAAAAATTGATTTTGTTTGTAAAAAATGAAAAAATTATTGATTTATATCTTGTTTCTGAATTATCTTGTCTATTGATACTATGACGCCTTTTCTATGGATATTATAAGGTCTTCTTGTGATTCCATCAGGCTTGTATTCGCCTCCTAAAAGTCTTGCTAATTCTTCCAGTCCTGAGATCCCTATTCTCTTTTTTGTTCTCAACCAGTCTATAAATCCGCTGAAGATCAATATGCTCTGATCGTCTATATCTATCATCACATCGCTTGTTAAATTCATACTTCTCAAATATTGTAATCTTGATATAAGATCTGACGTGCTTAATAATTTATCTCTTCCAGCTTTCTCAATAATTTTTTCTTCAACATATTCTTTTAATGCTATTTTAATCTCTTCAACTAATTCATCTTCATATTCCTCGAGACTCTGAGGATCATATCTTTTTTCAATCCATTCAGGCGTCTCTAATCCAGCTTCTTTATATAGATATCTGAGGATCTCTTCTCCAATCTCTTTCCATTCAAATCTCATGTCTTTCGAAAGGATCTTATCCCAATTGATTTTAAGCCATTGATATATGAATGGGGCCATATAGACAAGCTTCATTCTCAGTTTCGACCCCCATTTCCCATATTTCTTATCGAATTCCTCAATCTTGTTTCTAGAGATCCTTGGTTTTCCAGTTAGATTGAAGAAATGAAATCTCTTTTTTTCATCATCATCAAGCGTCTCATATAATCCTCTTCTCGATGTTAATATCAATGGTGCCATCGAGTATTCAGCTGTAAATATTGTTCCTCCAGACGTGTATTTCTCTCTAAACTTCAACGTGTCCCATGCGTCTCTAATCATTGCCCAGACCTCTGGGTTCACAAATTTTATTCCTTCAGCCTCGTTCATTATGATTGGATATGTCCATTGCCCGATCTTTCTTCCTAATCTAGCTGGTGTCACGTTTCTAGATATTGAAGCGTTTTCAGAAGATGCCCCCCATATATATAACGATAACATGGCCAATGTTGATTTTCCAGTATCAGGAGGCCCTTGATATATTGCGTAAGGTAATGGGTTTCTTCCTGATTGTTTTAATGCGAATGATATTGGTGATAATATTGCGTATTTAACTGAGTCGCTGAAAATCTCTATCGCAAAATCATAATATCTACTCAGATCATTGAGAACCTCTAAGGCCTCTTTAAGCTTATCTCTATCAGGCTGATAAAAATCTTCTCGACTCCATCTTAATTCATCATTTAATATATATAATCCCTCGATCTTCATCTCCTCTTTTATAGATGCGATCTTTTTATATTCAAATGCTTTGAATATTACTGAGACACAATCATGAATATTTTGTCTTGATACCACCACGCCTTGTCTTTTCAATTGTTCTACATGTTCATCTATCACGCCTTCTGTAACAAATCTTCTTCCATTTGTCTCGAGCCATTCAGCTATGTAATAAGGCTCGTTTCCGCTTGTTCTATATACTATAAGGTTCTCTAGTGATGCATATATTATTATTCTATCTTCTCTCAGATCATCTTTTGTTTTCACAAATTTTGATGTTCTTCCTAATCCTCTTAATGTGATGAAATAATCAGTCTCTCTCTTGTATTCGTTATAAACAGGATCTTTATATGGGCTTGGTCTTCCGATTTTCTCTTCTAATTTCATCAATAAATATAATGCTTTTGATTCATCTCTCAATTTCTTTGTGAATAGCTCGAAAAATCCTGAGACATCTATATTAATATCAACATCTTTTATATAGAGTTCATCTATTTTTCCACGGATCTCATATTCAATATCTTCTCTATATTTTGATATATCAACACCATAGCTTTCATATATCTTTATCAATGGTGAAAGTCTTATCGCTATAAACTCTTTATCAGAAGAATAATCATAAAGCTTCTTAAGGATCCTTACTATCGAGACAGGACTTATCCCAGCATAAGCTCCGTATTTAGACATCATGACCCAGATCATCTGTCTATATCTGTTTAATGTCTCAGAATCTTCATATGATGTGAAATAAACTTCTTTCAATATATTAATGATATCATCAATAGTCTTATCATCTAAAGGCTTATACTCGTTAGCTAACATCTTAAGTTCTTCTCTAACTTCCATGTTTAGCACCATAAATCTCTCTTTCGATCTTTCTTACAGCAATTAGATAAGGACATGATGATTTGAAGAAACAGTTTTTACATTCGAATCTTCTTTTTCTACAGATCTCGAAATATCTTATCCATAGGCCTCTGGGTTTTAGCATATATTTCTTTATTCTATTTCCATTGTTGATCTTTTCAGCCAATCCAGTTTTTGATAGTAGTGATAATGTTCTTCCGAAATATGTTAAAGATCCTATGTCATCAATCTCTAGATAAATCCTGAGATCTTGAGCTTTCATTATCAAGTTTTTCTTTCTCTCATAGATCTTCATCAAATACGTCAGGTTTTGTCTAAGGATCTTTCTAAGAATGATTCTTCCTAACTTCTTTCTCATTTTCTCACCGCCTTTAACGGCTGGATATAAACGATCCAAGCCTTATTAATGTAGTAAACCCTATTCTCTGGAAATGTTATCAGCTTAATCCAATAACGTCGAGCCTCTTCTAAACGTCCCATCAATCTCTCGTTTTGAAGCTGAACAACTACTTCTTGTTTTTCAAATTCTTCTGAGAAATCGCCTTTCTTAGATCTCTGGCTTTCAGTTTTTATATTTTTCTTAACAGAATTATTTATTGGAGATCTCTGGGTTTCATGGTCGGGGGTCATAGCTCTCTAACACCTCTCTTTTCTCTTTTTAAGCATATTCAACTTCTTTCTCCTCTCTCTTCTCTAATTCTTCAAGCTCTCTCTTTATTCTCTCAACATTAATCATATACAGCCCTTGATCAACTTTTTTGAGAACACCATCATGAGCAAATACTTTAACCCATTCATCGGCTGAATAAAACGTTAAACCTTTCTCGATTAAAAACGATCTTATCCTGGAGAATCTATAAACTTTCGATGGATCAAGCTCAAGCAACATCTTTAACACCTGTGGCCTTCTAACTTTCTTTTTATGCCTATTTTGAGTCACAGGTTGCCACCCAGGTACTATATTATGTTACGGGGTTTATAAATACCCCCCATTTAGAGGGCTATGACCCTGATCGATTGAAGATTATTGGCCCCAATAAATCATATGAGGATCTCATAATGATCATATGATCATTAGGATCCCCCCACAGACCCTTTCGGATCAAAATGTATTTGCCTAATCTTGATCTGAATAGGACATAAAAATTTATATGGATGTAATGTTATATTAGATTTGTTTTCGTCGGATCTTTTCATCAGATCACTGATCATATGTTCACAATCGTTTCTCCCCCTATGATCTACGTGATCATTCTGGATCAAGGTTTGATCCGAAAGAAAGATCCCTCCAGCGATCTATAGGGTTACCCAGTCGATCGCCGAGAGGATCTTCTCCAGCGATCATTCTTTATGGTCAGGGGATCTTCTGTAATAGATCTTCTGTCTTCAGGACTAGTCATTATGGACTAGTCCATAACGATCTTATGATCCCTCTCTCTAAGTCCTTCTCTAACTTTCTATTTATAATCATCTTGAAGGATCTTTTAAAAGTGATGGTGTGGTAAATATGCCCTCTAGTGATGATGTATTGAAAGAGCTTGAAAAAACATTAGAGGATCTTTCAGCTTATGGCGGGCCGATTGGAGAGGCATCTAGAGAGGCATTAGCATCATTAAAGATCAATAGAGATAAGATTAAAGATCTTGTTGAACAAGCTCTTAAAGAGATTGATCCGAGGAAGAGGCTTGAAAAAATCCTTTTGGGCTCAAAAGATCTTATAAAACTTTCAGAGCCTGTAGATCTAAAATATCTAGTGTTAGGATTGGCAATACTAAAGTCATTAGCATTATCAAAAGCATTAGAACTACAATACTCATAAACCTCACAGCTGTGATACCTCTTCAAAACATTTCATTTTTTCCGCTTTTTTCCGCTTGTTCATAAATTCATATATGTTATATATATAATATACGGCTCACAGCTGTGATACCTTGCTTAAGATCAACTTTATAAGCTTTTAGAGAATGTTATAAATAGCCAATGAGGAAATGAAATCCATTGATGCAATGCGTTTTTGAGCCATGAAGAGAAATGAAGCCCGATATGGTTTTGCGTTTTTTCTCTTACCGTAAGAGATTTCAGATTATTTTTTAATCTCTATTTTTGATATGATTTTTCCTTTGTTTTTCAACTCTTTTAATCTTTCTATTAATCTATGATATGATATGTCTATTCCATCTCCTTTCATTATTTTCCACATTGCTTTCACAGAGATCCCTCTTTCAGCAACATATGTTTTATAGTATTTTAATATTGTTGCGTCAGAAACTTTCTGAGGTCTTCCTTTTTGTTTTCCTTGTCTCCAAGCTTCTTCTTGTCTTTCTCTCATTCTTTTTCTCTCAAATTCAGCGACCCATGATAATATCGATAGAATAAGTCTTCTCATATTAGGGTCTAGGGTCTGGAGAAACTCTTCTTTTATTGTTATAACTTTTATTCCTTTCTCCTCTAAATTAATTATAGTGTTTAATGTGTCTAACATTGTTCTTCCAAGACGATCCAGAGACCATGATATCACACACTCAGGCTTCAACACATCAAGATCTTTCAACAATCTAGAAGCCTCAGGCCTTTGAGAAAACATATTCGAGCCACTAACACCTTTATCAACATAATACTCCAATATCTCAATATTTTTTATCTTAGAAAACTCTTCAATAGCACTCCTCTGGATCTCTTCATCTTGTTCTTTAGTTGAAACTCTTATATAAGCCACACATCTCGTATTGATTCCCATCAAAAAATATTGATAAAAAATATATAAAAATCACACATATTTACACCAATAAAACATTTATGAAAATAGGGTTTTCATAAACACGTTTACATAAGACCACTTTCCGAACCGATCAGTTCATGATCGATTATTTACGGTAAGAGGAAAAAGATTTGAGGACGCATCCTTCAAGTGGATTTCATTATAGAGATGGCTCGAAAAACGCAATAGGAAACTGGATTTCATTCTCTTCTTGGCTATTTATAATATTCTTACAAAACTTTTAAAACTGATTCTAGAAAGATATCACAGCTGTGAGCCTTGGATCTAGTCCTGAGGGATCCTTGAAAAACTATGGATGATCTAGGCGGATCCTCAAAGATCTGATGGAAAATTCTTAAGATCCGATGGAAAATCACATCGGAAAAAAGATTATTTTTTTGATAAAAATATCTAGGCCATTGATTCCTATTTTTAATCTTTTAATCTTATTATGATGTTGAAATTTTCTGATATTACTTTTATCATTTTCTCAGGCACAATCGCTTTTCGACCGTTACAATCTATTAGATATAGATTTCTATCTATTTTAGACGCATCACAGATTTTATTAACAAGATCTTCTATATTTACGGTAGGCGAATATTTTCTGATAAGATCTTTAATAACATCATTAAATGAATCAAAATTTTTCTCTCTCTTAATCTTTTCAAGCTCATTATAAATCTCTATGCTTACCGTAAGAGATTTATATTTTTTCGGTGGCATGATCTCACTCTTACCGTAAGAGAACTATAATATTGTTAGAACCTCTCTCTGATAACCTTTTCTAACTCCTCTAGCCTCTTTTTCTCCTAAAGGCCCTAACTGAGGAGCTATTGAGAACATCGAGACTATTGTTAATGGAAGACCCATAGACGGGATCTCTGTAGATGTAGGCACATTGATCGCTGTCTCAGGCGTTATATATTGTAATGTTAAGAATGGTATTTGAACTTGTGTCGAGACTGGAGCTATTTTTGTCTTGAATTCTTCAGCAATCTTCTCAGTCATGACGGGCACTATAGTCACTCTTCTCCCCATGAATCTTCCTATGATAGGTACTGGAATAGTTAGATCACCAATCTTAATTATTGTCCACTCCTCTTTAGATGGAATGAAAGGCTTTGGTGATGGCACAGCATATATGATTATATTGTCTAACGCCCATGTTATCTTCCTTATCAAATCTTGAATCTCTGGAATAGCGTTTCTAAGTTTATCAACAAGATCTATCAGCATAGTTGTTGGAAGCATATTCATAATGTTCTTCAGGAATCCTTCAACACCTATTGATTTAACAAGATCTCCAAAAGACATCCCTAATTGCTTAAGAATATCTGGATTGTTGAAGAAATCTAATATTCTTCTTCTAATATCTCTGTTAGACCTCATAAGCTTCTCAATCGCTGGAGCTATATACTCAGTTATAAAGATCTTGGGATTAACATATCCTACAGGACTATAGCCTTTCTCAATAACTTCTCTAGCAATCTCCTCAGGAGTCGAGGTTATCAAAGGCCTGGTCGCATTGATCAAAGCATCTTTAGGTGCGGATGCAGATGCTAAGAACAATTGATCTTCAGTCGTTAATTTCTCAGGAGGCTTGGCCTCTAATTTCGCTGTAGATAAAATGCTGACTAGTCCTGTAAGAGAAGCATTGAGAAGATCTCCAAGTCTGACTAGTCCTGTTTTAGATCCATACATAGCTATGTTCTTCCATCTCTCAAAATCAGGGTCTATCATCTCCATAAATCTCTGAGGATCTTTATATAATTCATCTAATGACTCTCCAATCTTATACAATGAGCTTTTAACATTTCCACTTGTGTAATCTTTATATGCTTGAACAAGGACTGGATCCATTGAGGAGTAGAATGTTCTGTGGACATATCCGTCTGTTATTCTTGTTGATAAGCCTATGACGGCCTCACGACCTTCTGGATATACTAATCGATACTCGACTGAGAATGTATTTGTCTTAGGATCTAGAACAATGTTTTTGTAAAGCTTTATATCAACATCTCTTATTTTAACTTCTTTAACTGTTCTTCCTTTGGCTATCTCCTCTCTAACCCATTGTCTAACTTCTGGAGAAGCCATTAACATTCCAGCTCTAGAGGTCGAGATGTCTAAAGAGACGAAGCCCCATCCCTCGATCTCTGGAATTGTGTTAAGGATCCTTATTATTTCATCAGCTATCGGCGATAACAATTTTGCTAATCTGACATCATCTGAAACATTATTATTCAAAAGATCTATGAATCTTATTAAAGCTCTTTTCAACATGCCTGGCATTATCCCAGCATCTTTAAGAACTTTAGAAGCCTCTCTGAGAACATTCATAACTTCTTTAATAGTTTCATCACTAACTTTTCCAGCTGAAAGCTCTTTAGAAAGCTTATCCAAAGATGTTCTCAATCTCTCTTCTAATGATGGTGAAACTTCTTTCAATAATGATAATATTGTTTCGCTCTCTCTTCTAATTGTTGATGACAATCCCTCGATAACTTTCATTCTTGTTATCTCAGTTTTTTGAGTAATTATTTTTTCAGCCTCATAGATTTTTTCTTCAACATTTCTCACAGCAATATCTAGATAAGACCTTAGCTCTGAAGGAATCTTCTCAATACCTATTTTAACATCTTTCAAAATGCTTCTCAAAGCATCTGTGATAGCTTTAATCTCTATGGCTCCAGCGGATACGGGCGTTATTTTGGCAATTTCGTCTGTAAGCTTCTCTAATTCAGATAATGTAAGCTTCTTTTCATTGATAGCTTTCTTTAATATTTCAGATGCTTCTTTCGGAAGAGCCTCTGGAGATAATTTCATTAATAATGTCAGCGTCTCAGGACTTAATTTTATTATAAAGCTTCTAGGCATCTCAACTTTTTCTATTTCATAAACATTTGATAGAAGCGTGTTTATGAATAATTTGAATCTAGAGGCTACAGAAGGATCTTTAGCTAATAAGTCTAATAATTCTCCAAATCTCTTGATGATCAACATTGATTCAGAAGTGATATATCCTCTCAGCTTGTTGATAATCTCATTATTGATTAAAGCTCTTAAATCATCAATTGTAGATATCTTCTCAAAACCTTCCTTGATCTTGTTTATATCAATAAGTTTAGAAAGATCTGGATGTTCTCTAACAATCTTCTCAATATCATTAGTGAAATCAATAAACACGTTTCTAATTTTTTCAAAACCTTCCTCAGACTTTCTAACTTCTCTAAGCTTCTCCTCAACTTTCTTAAGGCTTTCAGATATTTTGTTTATAAGATCCTCAAGCTTAACGGCTTTAGATGATATCTCTAAATATCTTGTTGATATGGTTTTTCTAAGATCTTCAGGAAGATTCTCAGAGAATATGTTTATAAATCTCAATGCTTCTTTAGAAGATTTAATCATCTCTCTAGAGCTTTCAGATGTGAAAACAAGCTTTCTAACATCATGAATAGCTAATATATCTGATAAAACCTTAAGATCTTTCTCAATAATCATTGAGACTTTAGATATAACCGTCTCTGGAATAGTGATCTTTCTAACGACCAATCCAAGATATTTCTGAGTTTGTTTAAACACTTCAGAAGTCTTCTTAAACTCTTCAATAAGATATTTAGCTCCTTCAACAAGATTAGATAGATTAGGCCTCTGAGGAAGCATCACAAATGCTTGTTTAAACAGATCAGAGTTAAGACTGATTTTAATATGATCTATGACAGGCTTAAGCTGATTTAGATAGATCGAATCAGCCAATCCTCTTAAAGTGTTTATCAAATCAGAAGCTGTGAAAGGCTTAACATATTTATCAACAAAATCAAGATATTTCAAAGCAAGATCTCTGAGATTCTCAATTCCATAACGTAAAACATTTATTTTCACATCACTCATAGAAGCCTCTATAGATCCTTTCTCTCTAAAGATCTTTATTAAATCATTATTCAGAGCTTTAAACGTTTTCTCAATCTGATCGCTATATTTAGAGGCTCGTTCTAAAACAAATTCTTTAAGCTTAGAAACATACTCAGATGCATTGAAAACCTTGCTTGTTTCAGTAATTTCTCCAGCTTTAGACACTACTACATTCCTTAGTAAAGCCACAGGCTTTTCAGCTGTGACTACTCTAACAAAAGGCGTTATAGGATCTCCTAAAGCAAGGTCTGTTACGATCCCCCTGAGAGATGCAGGAATTGGAAGTCGAGCGACGGCTTCACCTGTTAAAACCGCTCCAGCCATAGATCCAGCCGTGTATAAAGCTCTATCGATAGATCCGAACATTTGATTCGCTAAAAACTGAATGTCTTCAACAAGACCTTTAAAGCCTTTTTCCTGAATATTTCTTAATCCTCCCATAAGCATTTCAAAAACTCCTTTCATTTGATCAAAAGCCGTCCTAGGTCTAATCAATAATGAAATTGTATCTGCAAAACCTATTAAAAACGTTATAATTCCAGACTTGATTTTAGACGCTTGAGATGTTGAACTATTCAGTTCTTTAGATGCTTGTTCTCGTGCATCATTTAACGCATTTGTTAATAATATATCAACTGTAGCATATGAATCTAATATGTTTAAATAGAATTTTATCGCTTCAGATGATCCAAGAAAACTCATAAGCTGTTTAACAAGTGATTTAACAGGATCTGGAAGTTTATCTATTATCCCATTTATAGCATCAATAAGCTTTTTACTGAATCGAAGATCCGCTGGAAGATTTATTCCTACTCTTTTTTCGGCTTCATCAAAAACATAGAGCCATCGGGGATCTGTATCAATGAGATTTTGTTTATATGTTTTTAACGACTCGTAAATGCTGTTAGCAAATGTTTTTAACGACTCGGTAAGATCGCTGTTAGATAGATTTACCGTATATAATCTATTGGTCGTCTGAAATAGTACCGTAAGAGAATCAACAATTGATCTTCTGAAGCCCTCATTGCCTAAAACCTTATCATTGCTTGATCCTAGTGATCTAACAAGATCAATAAATGACTTTAATGAGCTATATACATCATTAACATAAGAGGAGAACGTATATAGATCGTTTAGAGTTATCTTAATACTATTGATATTATTAAAAACTTGTTCTAACGTCTTTGGAAAACCTGTTAGAATAGATAGATTCAATGAGGAAGCAACATTCTTAAGTCTATTCTCAACATCACGGATCTTGTTGAGTTGATCCATTGATCTGTTTCTTAAGCTAGTCCATAAATTTATGGATTCCTCTATTGATCCAGCTTTGGCATTCTGAAAATCGTTGATCAATGATCTTGTCTCGTTCATCACGTTAGAAAGATCTTTCATGGCTTCTTTATACCCTGATTTCAGTAGTAAATCAATGTCATTAGCAAATGATTCAAAAAATCGCATTTGTTCACTTGATAAGTATTGTGATGTGTATTTTCTTGTCTCAGGCTCGAAAAACACTTTGATCCTATTGTTTGTCTCTTCAAGCTTTTGAAATGCTTGATCAATGTTTTCAAGACTTATAGCTTGATTCAATGATTCAACCGCTTGATCAACAAATGTTGAAAGTTTCAGCTGTATATCGAGAGACTTAACGATATTCTCAATTTCCTTCTCACGAAAACGTGAATAGATCCTGTCAGCAAGATCTTTGGCTTTCTTTAATCTCTCTGTAGGTTTCTCAGGGCTTGATAAGATGTTATTAAGTTTAACAATCAGAGATGCTAAGACTACTTTATACTGTATATCAGGGGGCAACCGATCGTAGACATCGCATAATACTCCCATTTACCACATCACCATCATTTTAAAAGATCTTTGGAAGAGCTAAAAAATAGTGGGTTAGTGAAAGTTTTGGAGAACATGATCATTTATTTTTTCGCTATGATTTTCTCAAAAAACCTGAATATTAAAAACCATATGCTTGACCATATAAAGCCTCCTATAACACCTGCGCCTGATAAACCTATTGAGAATACTAAAATTTCTTCCATAGACATATCTTTTATCAACTCAGGCGATAACATCCATGCTATTGCACCAAATATATTCAGAGATGCTATCACGCCTGAATAGATCCTATATATCTTATAGCCTCTTTTAGTCTTCAGCTTTCGAGAAAAGAATTTGAATGAAAATATAAGTATCGAGATGCCTAGTAAAACAAAAGGAATACCTGAGAGAATAGAGAGAATAATTATATCCATGTTATCACCCTGCCAATTTCAGATTATCTTTTTCACCTGACAATAAATATAGATCTCTGATATATCCGCCTAAAGCTAACTCATATATCTCTTTTATACCTGCAGGTCTATCGTTTATATATATTAGCCTGTTTTTCTTAAGAAGATCGTCTATCACAGCTGTGAGCTTTTGATCTTTAGATATTTTATCTATAAGATCTATAAGATCTCTCCATCTCTCTTTCGAGACAAGATCATAAATCATAAACATATATCTATATGCTTTGAGAGTAAGCTTGTTTTCATCATCAACCCAGACCCATTTATCAACCTCATTAGGATCTATCACAAAAGCAATTGAAAACGTATATATTTTGCTGAGAAGATCTGTCAGATCAATGCCCATAAATCTGCTTACTTCCTCAACAAGATCCTCTTCATATGCTTCTTGAATTGCATCTAACACTTTAATCACGTCTTTTTCTTCTAAAGCTTTAATCAGTTTCGCAGTGATCTGGTATATCTTTTCAATCTTCTTATCTTCATCCATGTTCATCACCTAAAGCTCGATCTCTTTTTTAAGCTTCTCCAGATCAATATTTAGTTTAGAAAGATCATAGAGAACATGTTTTTTAAATGAGTATCTAAGGTCTCGATTAGTAGCTCTTCTTTTACACACATGAAAACCTTTTCTCTTATATTCAGCATAACATCCAGCATTCTCTATTTTGTTTATACTAAATATGATGTGAGGATCATATATATCAATTATTTGCTTCATAAGATCTGTGTCAGAGCCCAAGGTAAGCATTATAGAATATCCTTTATAGAGATATATTGAGCCAATGATTGTTTCTCCAGTCTTCATGTTGAAGGCCAAAAAGCTTTTATCAAGGATCCCTTTGATCACAGGCTGTTTAAAACCTTTATTATTCATATGGCCTAGGACTAGTCCAATCATCATTCGTGTAAGCCATGATATTTTTCTTTTCATGTGTGGTCGTCTAGAAACGATCCTTCCTTTTGAAATAATGAATTCTCTTCTAGGATACTCCTCAATAATGAAAATCCCATCTTTCTCACAAAACCATATGTCATAACGATCCTTGTTATAATAATTATATTGTGTTAAAAGATATATAGGATTACACATGATTAGTCTCCTCGCACAGAACTCCCTTGTGAATCAATGTTTTCTTCATAACCTCTTTCAACTCGTTTATCGTTTTTCTAGCATAGTCACGACCGTAATACATGTATAATCTCTTTCTATATGAATCAATTATCAGATAAAATCTATATGGGTCATAAAGCTTGTCTAAACATATTTTTGTCATAAGAAGCGGAATGTTCATCTCATGAAGATCTTTTTTGTTTTTAATATAAATATTAGGATTCTCGATAATAAAAAGCTCTTCTCTAATTTTGATCAGGCCGAGGCCATGTTTAAAAAACAAGATCTCTGGAAGATATTTCATAAGATCTTTAGAATATATAAGTTTAATCTTCTCATGTTCATATAATTGTCTGAATGAAACCTCTTCACGTAAAACTAGTTCATTTAAAAGCATAATGATTTTAAGAATCTCCTCAGGGATCTCAGTTAGATCAATGTTTTTCATGATATCACCAAAGAATGTTTTGGAAAATCAATTTTCGTGTAAATAATTTGTTTATATTTAAGAGAAGATGATTTTATCAGAAGACCTAATAGATATAGATCAAATAGATTATGAACCTTATATTCATACTCTTTATCACCATAGACAAGAAAAATCTTGTTATTAAAGATCTTAACAGAGTTTGGAATACCTTTATTTGTTCTATATTTTGCTTTCACATCAATCTCTATATAATTATTTGAATAATTAGTGTTCATCAAAAATCTTTTTCTATATCGACTTTCAATTGATCTGAGGATATAAATTCGATTAGAGATCTGTTTTAGAAGACTATATATAATTTTCTTCTCCTCAGGCTTCAGATAAAGAAGCTTCTCTCTCAACTCTCTCAGATTAATTATATCATCCTCAGAGATCATGATTCATCCAGATAGAAATGTGGCTAAAAAAAGATATAAATATAAAGTTAGAGGAAGTCATTGTGAACATGTTTTTTCACATCTGTAGAATCATCACAGCTGTGATACAATTGGGATCATCATCATCGAGAAGAGAAGAATAACACAATTGAAAAAATATATTATATTATAATATGATATTATGGATGATTCACAGGTTGAATTGCCTAAGTTTTTGTTTAAGCTCTAGATATTTTTCTACGAAAGATCTTATTGTGACACTCTCTAGATAAACATATTCCTCAGGAAGATTATACTTCTCAATCTCTCTATCAAAACCCTCTAACTCTTTAACAAGCTCAATGGCCTTAGGATCGTTAGCATAATCTCTCTTAAGAACATCTATTGAGGCTTTAACGTCTGAGATCATTGTTTCAATAATTTTTCTAAGTCTATCATCAATTTTATTGCTAATCTTTTTAACAAGAGACCTCATTTTCATAATGTTTTCAAAATCTCTCTTAAACTCCTCAGGATCTATAGACACAGGCTCTTCAGAAGCGAATAAGCTTAGGATCTCCTCTAAATATGTTATATAACGATCCTCTTTTATCAAACCATAGAAATCCAGGTCATGCATCATAGACACATAAGCATAAGAGTCTGCAGGCCCTAGATAACACTTCCTTCTTTTCTTCTTACCTTCAACAATTTCCTCATGAACCGCATACAAATAAATCCTTCCACCAATTTTTTCCTGATAGATCCATCTAAACGACTTTCCACACCTTGGGCATATACCTTTTCTGAGGAGAGCTTCACGAGATATTTTTCTCAGTCCATAAATCTATGGACTTCCAAAGCTTATAAATACAAGTATGATGAAAATGATCAGGGTTTAAAAAGGGGTTTAATGTGAATTCCCGCCGTCCATAAATCTATGGACGGTTAAAAAATATCGCTGGATGGGATCCTTCGGGCAGGATCCCTAGAGATCACAGCTGTGGGGCCTGTGATGTTCATCCGATAGTCCATAAATTTATGGATAACCGATATCACAGCTGTGAACCTTTGGATCTCTCTCCTCTGGATTTCTCTTAATCAGGACTAGTCCTTAAAAGATCTTTTTCCAGCGATCGGGCCTATTGATCTATTATTCTTTCTTATGAATAAAAAATATATATTATATATATATGATCTTTTTGGCTCCATGGCTCCATGGCTCCATGGCTCCATAACTCCTTTGGCTCCAAAATTTTCTCATTAATCTATTTTGATCTGTTTAAAAAGTTGGGATACCTATAGTTACTATGGAGCCATGGAGCCAGATGGAAATCTGGTTGGCTCCAAAAAAATTTTCTTTAAAAATTTAGGGGTTTTGTTAAAAATTTTTTATTAAATTAATTGTTTTTATGAAAATCATTTATTTTCTTGTGACATGTTTTCATCGATTGATCCGATGATTTTATTTTTTGAAATGATCACTACCCATGTGTTTATGTTATATCTTCTTATTCGTGTTTTTGTGTATGTTCCTCCTAGTAGTCTCGCTAATTCTTCTAATCCTGAGACCCCTCTTTTCTTGTTTACTCTCAGCCATTCTAAGAATCCTGATAGTATTATTATGTCCTCAGTCTCTGGATGTAATATTATTGATGATGGGATATTCCAGTCAATTATATATCTAAGTCTTGATATAAGATCTGAATGTTTTGTTAATATATCTCTTCCACCATATTTAACGATTATTTCAGCCACATATTCTCTTATTCCTTGTTTAATTTCTTCTACAAGCTCTTCCTCACTTTCTTCAAGGCTCTGAGGATCATATCTTTTATTTATCCATTCAGGCGTCTCCAATCCAGCTTCTTTATATAGATATCTGAGGATCTCTTCTCCAATCTCTTTCCATTCAAATCTCATATCTTTTGAAAGGATCTTATCCCAATTGATTTTAAGCCATTGATATATGAATGGGGCCATATAGACAAGCTTCATTCTAAGTTTCGATCCCCATTTCCCATATTTCTTATCGAATTCCTCGATCTTCTCTCTAGAGATCCTTGGTTTTCCAGTTAGATTGAAGAAATGAAATCTCTTTCTCTCGTCATCGTCAAGCGTCTCATATAATCCTCTTCTTGATGTAAGAATTAGAGGAGCCATAGAGTATTCAGCTATAAATATTATTCCTCCAGATGTGTATTTCTCTCTAAGCTTTAGTGAATCCCAGGCGTCTCTGATCATTGCCCAGACCTCTGGGTTCACAAATTTTATTCCTTCAGCCTCGTTCATGATTATCGGATAAGTCCATTGCCCGATCTTTCTTCCTAATCTAGCTGGTGTCACGTTTCTAGATATTGAAGCGTTTTCAGAAGATGCCCCCCATATATATAACGATAACATGGCCAATGTTGATTTT
>Ga0326760_1000714_pt1 | contig 16378 bp, 19 predicted proteins | sample GCREP_S_FD_207668 | JGI IMG/M metagenome (GOLD analysis project Ga0326760, IMG submission 207668) | Hot spring sediment microbial communities from Geyser Creek Basin, Yellowstone National Park, WY, United States - GCR.EP_S | ecosystem: Environmental > Aquatic > Thermal springs > Near-boiling... | reverse complement strand
ACGTCTTCACCGACCTCTCGGTGAAGGCGTTTTGGGAGTTCCACAAGAGGAGCGGCGCCGCGGTCTCCATGGCGCTTATAGAGGTGCCGCCGGAGGAGGTGGGGCGGTTCGGCATAGCGCTGATAGATGAGGGGGGTAGGATTAAGAGGTTTGTGGAGAAGCCGAAGGAGCCTGTGGGGAGCAACTTGGCCAACGCTGGGTTTTACGTCTTCGAGCCTGAGGCTGTGGCGGAGTTCCCCGAGCTGAACTCCGGCGAGGTGAAGATAGCTAAACAGATCATCCCTAGGCTTATGGAGAAGTTCGACGTCTACGGCTACGTGCACAGGGGGCTGTGGTTCGACATCGGGACGCATGTGGACTACCTTAGGGCTAACTTCGCCGGGCTTGAGAGTTGCAACACGTGTAGGCCGGAGTTGCCGGGGGTGAGGATCATCCCGCCTGTGTACATAGGCGAGGGGGTCTCTGTGGCGTCTGGGAGCGTTATTGGGCCATATGCGGTCGTTGGGAATAGGAGCAAGGTGGGGCCTCACGTGCGTATTAGGGAAAGCGTAGTGATGGACGGCGTCGTGATAGAGGCCGGGGCCTACCTCAGCCGCTCCATAGTGGGCGAAGGCGTCTTCTTGGGCAGATGGACCCGGCTGGTGGAGGCGGTGGTGGCCGACGGCGTCTATGTAAAAGAAGAAATCTACGTTGGGAGGGGGGCCGCCGTTGGGCCCAATAGGGAGGTGGAGCAAGACGTAAAAGACGGCGAGATACTGCCCTAGAGTATCAGGGGCCTTTTGGGGTTGAGCATAAACTTGGCCTCTCTCACGAGTCTTCTGGCCTTCTCTAAATCAACCTCTCTCCCCTCCTTTAGGCAAGTCCCCACTATGGCGCCGTCTGCGATTTTCAGAAGAGTCAACGTGTTGAAGCAGATGCCGCTGCCCACTAGGACGGGGAGGTGCGTGTAGGCTCTTGCGGTGGCGACCTCCACCGGGTCGGGGGCCTCGCCTGTTTTTCCACCGGTGACTACTATGGCGGCTGGGTTGGCCCTCGTGGTTGCGGTCTCCACGGCCTCCGCCAGCGTTGGTGGGTAGAGGGTGAGCCCGTGTTTGACGTGGACGTCTGCCAGCACCTTTACTCCGCGGAGGTACGGCGCCTGGGGCTTCAGCAGGCCGGACTCCGAAAGGACGAGGTCTGTGTAGGCGTTGCAGCGAATGAACCGGCCGCCTGCGTATTGAGAGATCACGGCGGCGGCTCGGCAGGCGTTTCTGAGCAGGTTCACGCCGACGGGCACAGACACCGTCTTCACCACGTCTCTCGCCGCCACGGCCACCGCCACCGCTGTGCGGAAGTCTGCCTTGGGCTTGAAGGGGGCGTCGTAGAAGTTCTCCACAATTATGGCGTCGACGCCGGCCTCCTCCAGTTTCTTGGCGTTTCTCACCGCGTGGTCGAGGTAGTCGGAGTCCCCCGTGGGGAGCAGGTGGAGAACGCCGATTAACACGTGAAATATTTTTAACCTAGTTTAATTTTTCGACGCAATGGTATATCCGCCGAAGACGTTAACGGTGGGGAGGTGTTCGCGATGTGGGAGGAGGCTCTACATGTATGAGGATAGGTACGTCTGCAAGAAGATGAACTACGTCTTCTGCGATGTATGCGCCAGGAAGCTTCAATACAAGTGCCCCGACGGAGTTACGCCGCTGGAACTTGTCTAGGGTGCTTCTTTCGCTGGCCTCTTCCCCACCCCGGGAATTCCCTCCGGGGCGGCTCATCAGCGCCCTCGCCCGGCCCTCAACGGCCCCTCAGGCCAGGATCATGGGGCTACCCGGGCCAGCACCGCGGGTCACACGCCTCCGACGGGGCCGATCATGCATATGCTCGGATTTTTAAACTTTTCCGATTCCTGCCCTAAAGGGCGGGGCTTTCTTCTTTCGGTAACAGCCAGCCCCGGCGTCAGGGCCCTCACCTTGACTTTTAACGACAGGATCCTGGCAGTCCACCTATATGCAAAGACGGCGTATATGGCGGCCGTGGCCCGCGGCGTGGAGCGCGTCATCAACGACGAGGAGCTTAAACACGCGGCGTGGCTCCTGACCCGGCTCATGGACCGGCTGGGCGCAGCGGTGAGGTCTAGGTACTACACCTACACAGGCCCCGTGGAGGTGTTGGACAACGCCGTTAGGTACCGGCCCTACGTGTCCCCCACCTCCACCGCCGAGGTTGTGCTGAGCGGAGGCACGGCGAGGGTCGTGGCGGGTGACTACAGGAGGAAGTTCCGGACCGGGGTAGACGTGGCTGGCGTGTTGAGGAGGTATCTCGACTACTTGCAAAAATATTAACCCCCCGCCCCATCCTCAGTGGTGACGAGACCAGGCTGGGTGATAGATGAGCGTGGTTAATAGCGCTGATCCGGTGGGTTGACGCCTCAGCGCTTTTTGGCGCGTGGTACTATGTATAGTTCCCCGTTTCTGTTTTCTACGTGGGCTACGCCTGTCCCGAGTAGATACGCCACGACTTTGTTGGGGTCGTGACCTGCGTTTTTCAGCTTCTCTACGTATTCCGCCAGTTTTTCTGGTTGCTGGGGGGTTTCCGCGTCTAGGTAGAGGCCTGGCTCTATTTTGAGGTCGGTTCTGACGAGTATGTCCAGTTCGGTGTATATGGAGTATATCTTCTCGAGGATGTTTATCACCACGGTGAGTTGTTTGTAAAGCTCGGCCACCAGGGCTTTTAGGTCTTCGTCTTCGTACTTCTGCGCAACTCTTTCCAGTTGCTCTACAGTTCGTGCCAGCCTAGTGAGGAACTGCATCGAGCTTCCTTATCCGGTCAATGGTCGGGGGGTGCGTCCTGGCTAGTAGGGTGAGTCTGGCGGCGAGGGGGCTTATGACGGATTCCACTATGCCGTTCCAGTCCAGCTTGACGAGCGCAGAGACGAGGCGGTCTCTGTGTCTCGCCGCGGCGTATCTATCCGCCTCGAACTCGAAGGCTTGCAACACCGCGGTGAAGAGGAAGGCTACGCCTATTAGGTGGAAGGCGAGGAGCGTGATGGAGTATTTTGCGTATACTAGGTGGACCAGCGGGAGGCGCAACGTGTATTCGGCGATGAGGAAGGCGAGGAGTTTGTGGGTGTGTTTATACTTGATGTGGCCCCTCTCGTGTTCCAACACCGCCTGGAGCTCCTCGGGCCCAAGCCTAGCGAAGAGCCCGGTGGTGAAGTATATCACGGGTCCGAGGGGCCCGTCTAGGGTGAAGGCGTTTGCTCTCTTGTCCCGCGCCACGCACACGCCGGGCGGCGCGTAGTAGAGCTCGTAGTCGTCGGGGAGCGTTGAGGGGTTTTCGAGGATCTTTAGCTTGTTCCGCCTGAGGCTCTCCACGTCTCCGTGGTTTGTCCGCACAACCCTGACCTCGTCTGGGATTAGGCAGTTTTTCTTGAGGTATAGATACAGGGCCATGTAGGCCCCGAGTATCACCGCGACGCCAGCGACCCACTGGAGCCACGTGTTTTTTACTAGAAACACGGGAACCGCCGACAGCACCAGCGGCGCGAGGAACAGATACATGCTTGTCTGGAGAGGCGGGGGCTCCACGTATCGTCCGTCTTTGTAAGTCCCCACAAGAGCCGCCTTGTAGCTGTCTTTCTTGTACTTTCTGCGTAAAAACTGTAAAAGCTCTACGGCGTCCACCTAAGGAGGGGTGTTTAGGTATTTAACGCCAATGCTCAGGCTAGGTGCCTATTTTCTCCGCCTCCAGCAACTCGAGGACTTTTTCCGGCTCGTGTATGGTGAGGATGTCCCAGAACTTGTTGTTTTTGTATAGGCCGTAGACCTTGCCTCTGGCGCTTCGTTTAATTATTGTGATGTAGCCTCTCTGCACCAAGTCGTCGAGGAACGCCCTTATCAAGACGGTCTTCGCCCTTAGGTCCTGGCGGCCGTATAGGTGGAGGTCTTGGGCCACCTTAGACGGTCTGAAGGTTATGAGGTTGCCCTTGGCGTTCTGGACCTGGCCCTGGAGGAATTTAATAGTGATGAGCTTGATGCGGAAGGAATCGGTTTTATCGGCGTAAGTACGCGAGAGGGTTCGTATATCGGCCATATATTTAAAGAAAGTCCTCCTATTTATTTATTTCTTTGACATTTTTAAAGCATCTATCCTCAAGATATCTGATTTTACTTTTTATTGCGTGGATTTCTCTCTCAATACTTGCGATATACTGCATAAAGTAGTTAATATATATGTCACATGGATTTAACTCATCTATTTCCAAACCTAAAAGTCTCACCACCTTCTCTACATCGTCCATAGCTCCTCCGCTTCGTTGTTCCTCAACACTGCAGACCGCTTAACCTTAAGGTTGTAGGTGTAGTGCGGCTGGGTGATTATGTGCGTCCCATGTACCAGAAGATCCTGCGGCGGCATCTCGTTGCTGACGAGGACCACCCTGAGGCCGTACTTGGCGCTTTCAAACACCAGATACCTCACCACGTCGCCCCGCTTCATGATGTTCTGCGCCTCATCTACCACCAGCAACCTCTCGGGCCTCTTCGCCACCCCCTTCTCAAAAAGATGGTTGTAAAGCGACGCCAAGACGAAAAGGGCTATCAAGACCTTCTCCTCGTATAGCCTCAGCCGGGATAGGTCCACAGCCACCGTCTTCTTCGTGGTAAACAGCTTCTCGAGGGGGATCCTCCCGCCTTCAAACACGTCGAGTATATACTCAAGCCGCCTCGCGATGGCGGCTTTCATCTCCACCTCGCTCCTCGTCGTGACTAGGAAGTCCTCCAGCGCCGCCACAATGTCTCTCAACGCGGCTAGGCGTCGTTGCCTAATGGCGCGGTAGAGGAAGTAGACGCTGGGCTCGTTGAGGTTCAAGGCGAGGCCGAGGATCTCGGCCAGAAGCTTCTTGTCGAAGTTTTCAAGGGAGATCTTAAGCAACCTGGCGTCCACCCGCAACCCGCCGTATTCCCCGTGCCAGTCCAGGACCAAGGCAGGTAGGCGAGCTCGCTTTATTATTTTCTTGGCGAGGCTGGTTTTGCCGCTGCGGGTGGGGCCTGTGATTATCACATGTCTATCGAGCGGAAGAAATACAGGCCCCCTCTTCCCGATGCCTATGAATATGCCGTTTTTTAGAGAAGCGGCGAAAAGCACCGCTAGGAGGACAAGCTCCCACACCATATGTCCCCGTTTTTAACCTACTTCAGGGCCTGAGATACGGGGGGAGTAGGTGTCTATACTGGGTAAATCTGTCGTCGATGAGTAGTAGGAGCTTTTTCTCTCTGGCTAGGTTTCTCATCACTCTGCCGGCGGCTTGGACCACGTGGTTCACCGCTGTGAACAACACCGCGTATTTGTAGCCATCGAACCCCAGCCCGTTGAGTATACGTCTCTTCAGCCACAGCTCCCTTGACTTCACGTCTGGTATGGGGAAGCCCACCAAGACGCCGGCCTTCACGTCTAGGTTGACGCCCTCCGAGACGGGGCTGCCGTAGTACGTGACGACCACGTGGTCTATGTCGCCGAGAGGGCGTTCAGACACCGGGAGGCCCCCCAGCTTAGACATGTAGAAAGCGGCGAGTTCTTTATTTGGAAGGAAGACAACCGCCCGCCTATACTCCTCGAAGACGCGCCGGACGGCCTCCGCGACGGCCTCCACGTATCTACTCCGCATCCTAGTCCGGTACCGCACCTCAAGCGGGATGAGGTCAACCTCGAGGTTCTCCGCGCCGGGGAGCGTGGGGACCTCTACATACTCCGCCCTGAGGAAGTATGTAAAAACCTCGGAGAAATGCCGCAGAATGGAGGCACTTGCCGCGACCAGCCGCCTCGACCTGCCCACCAGCTCGCCCACCAGCGGCAGGGCTAGACACATCACCCGACCCCAGGCGTCTACGCAGTAGCGCCTGGAGTACAGCTCGTCGTCGCGCACCTCCACCACAGACAGCAGGTTATGCGCCTCGTCTAACGCGACGAAATCCACCTCCTCGAAGAGGTCAGCCACCGCCGATACGTTCGACACCTTCGATAGGTACGCCAACGGGAGCACAACCACGTTACTCCGCCGGCCAGCGACGTGGAGAGCCTCGTAGGGACACACTCCCTGCTTATACAGCTCCTCCATGTCAAAGACGAGCTTCAGAGGCCGGCGGGACATCGCCTTACAGACCCCCCGCTCCCTCAGCTCTAGACACCGCAGGGAGTTCTCGGCGCCTAGGGGACACAGCGACTTTCTACCGAAGAGCAAACCCGCCTCCCCGCCGAACTCAGCCACGTACCTAGCCATCTGCAGACCCTCCAGGTGGCTCCTGGTAAATATCAAAGAGCGTCTGCTCCGGGCCGCCGCCTCTGCCACATGTCTAGACTTGCCGGTGCCCGGCGGCGCGTATAGTACAACCCTCACTCAAAATAGGGCCTTTAAAAGCCGCTTAACAGCTCCCGGAGGTAGTCCTTAACCCTCGAATTGGCGACCTCCTCCAGCTCGAGGCAGTGCTCCACCAGCTTCTTAACAAACGCCCCGGCCAAGGCGGGGTCCCGCTCCTTCAAAACCTTCAGCCTCTCGGGCAGGTCGACCCTCAGCGTCCTCGCCACGGAGTCCAGAGAGGTGAAGTATTTCTCCAAATCCCTAATCTGGCTCACGACGTCGTCAAATACGTTGACCACCTCCGCGGGCACTCCCTGCAACTCCATCTCCGCATACGCCTTGTTTACGCAGTACCGCACGAACCTGTACCGCAGAGTGGTTACCACATCCACGGCGGGTCTCGTTTAGCAGTTTATTTGTTTTACCCCAAGCCTTGTCCCTAACCCCCTCCCGAACCCCTCCACCGACACCACCCCGGCCTCAGAAAGCCCCAGCACCGTGATTCCCCTCTCCACGTAGAAGTAATACGCGTCTGTGCCGGGCTCAAACCCCTCGACACGGGGCCCCCAGCGCCAGTAGTACTTATCGCCGCGGGGGTCAACCCTCTCGTACAGCCTCTCCCTATACACAGCCTTCGCCAGCCTCCTGGCGCAGTAAACGCCGCCGCCCCAGCGCGCCGGAATGTTCACGCTGACGGTCAAAAACCCGTCTAAAAAAGCGGCGGCCTCCACGGCGGCCACCGCGACGCGCCGCATAAACCCCACCTCCCCGCCCGCCTCCATAGACAACGCGAGAGACCGCGCCCCCAGCACACCACCCTGTATGGCCGCTCCCACAGTCCCGCTTCCATACGTCGCCTCAACCCCTATGTTCTCACCCACGTTTACCCCCGACAAGACCAACTCGGCGTCTGGCGAGACAAGCTTAAGCGCGAGAAACACCGCGTCCGCCGGGAAGCCGTTAACAACGTAGTAGTCCCCCAGGCGTCTCACCCTAAGAGGCTTGTGATAAGTCCTAGCCAAGCCGGCGGCGGACCTAGGCCTCTCTGGCACCACCACAACCACCTCGTGGCCCGCCTCCTCCAGCGCCTCCACCAAAGGCCCAAGCCACGGGCTGTGGGGACCGTCGTCGTTTGTAACCACGATCTTCACAGCCCCCCACAACACTACATATTTAACCTAGTAGCCGCCGCCAGCCCCGCCACAGCCAACAAGGCGCCCAGCGCCCTCCTCCAGCGGAGCGGCCGCTCCGTAAGCGCAGTTATGAGCGGATACGTAGACATCACCAGAGTCACCACGACATAATCGCCGAGGGAGACAGCCAAGGTGTAGGAGACGAACCCCACGAACGTATCCACGAAGCCGCCGGCGAGGAGGCGGCGGAGTTTACATATGGGGGCGCCCCGGCTCAGGAGGAGGCTCGCCAGAAACACCACCGCCCCCCTCATAAACAACGCGCCGCCGGGGCCCAACGACTCCACAGCCGCCGCGTAGAAATTTATCGAAACAGCCCAAACAAACGCCGCCAAGACGCCGAAGAGGGCGCCTCGCCTAGACCCCTCGTCGCCCCACGACGCCACGGCGAGCCCCAGCAGAACCAGCGCGGCGGCTGGCACTAGATGTATCTTCCAGGCAAAAAGCGGCAACAGCACTATATACAGCGAACTGCTGATGTTGCCCACCGACGCCCCTCCAACCTTCACGGCAGATATGTAGAGCCACGACTCAGCCACCCCTCCCAACAACGCCACAGACGCCACCGCCGCGACGCCAAACGGCTCAACCGCCCTCCACGGCAGGAGGAAACCCGCCGCAATGGAGAAGAGAGAAAAAACATTCACAGCTCTGTACTGCGACGTGCAGGCCAAGGCAGGCCTGTAAATCACCGGCGCCAAGCCATACGCCACAGCCGACAAGCCAGCCAGCACGAGGGAGATCACAACCCAACAACAACTGTTATATAACTGGACACACCAACTCCTATGGACGACGCCACAGCTGTGGCCCTAGTTTTCGGAGTCCTCTTCTTTTTAATGGTAGGAACAGTGTACCTAGTGATGCTGATAGCGCCCCGCCGGCCCACCCCCTATAAACTTATGAGATACGAGGCGGGCAACCCCGAGACGGGGCCCGCCAAGGCGCCTCTGGCCATGCAGTATTTGGGTTACATCCTGATGCTGGTCACGCTGGAGCCAGCCGCGGCGATACCAATCGCCGTCTACATGTTCACAGGCGACCTGTTGCTCACAGTGCTCACAGCCGTGATAGGCGGCGCCGTGGCGCTGGCCGCATCGACCTACGCCTACAGATACGCCAAAAAGATAGAGCTTTGGCGCCTCAGCTAAGCGCCGCCTTCAGCAAGCCGACAAAAACAGGCCTTGGCTTCGTCGGCCGGGAGCGGAACTCGGGATGGAACTGCGTAGCTATGAAGTATGGGTGGCTCGGCAGTTCTATTATCTCCACCCGTTTTATGTCGCGCCTCCAGCCAGACACCACAAGCCCCGCCTCGGCTAACTTAGGCAGGTAAGACAGGTTGACCTCGTACCGGTGCCTATGCCTCTCCACAGCCGCCGCGGCGCCGTAGAGAGCCGCCGCCAGGGTGTTGGGGACGATCTCTACCTCCCTGTTGCCCAGTATCATGCTACCCCCCAGCACGTCCACCTCCCTCTGCTCCGGCGCCAGGTGGACAACGGGATGGGGGGTCTCCGGGTCCAGCTCCGTGGAGTTGGCTCCCCTCAGCCCTACCACATTTCGCGCGAACTCCACCACCGCAAGCTGCATGCCGAAGCAGATGCCGAGGAAGGGGATCTTCTCAGTCCTGGCATACCTAATACACTCGATCATGCCCTCTGTCCCCCTCTTCCCGAAACCCGGCAGAACCACCACGGCGTCTAGGCCAAGCCTCCGCAACATGTCCGGGTCCTTCTCCACCTCCACCGAGTTTATCCACACCAGCTCCGGCTTCGCGTCAAGCGCCGCGCCTGCATGCCTAAGAGCCTCTATGATGCTGAGATACGCGTCGTGAAGCTCCACGTATTTGCCGCACATGCCCACCGCGACTCTGTGCCTAGGCGCCGTCAGCCGCGACACGAACTCCTCCCAGTCTCTGTAGTCCGGCGCCCGCGACACAAGCCTCAGACGCTTCACCAAGAAATCCCCCACGCCCTGTTGCTCCAACAACAGAGGCACCTTGTAGATCGTGTCTACGTTGTAGGAGTTGAATATGGCCCACTGCGGCACGTGGGCGAAGAGGGCGATCTTCCTCACCGAGCCGGCGTCTACGGGGCGCTCCGAGCGCACCACCACCGCATCTGGCTGTATGCCGTACCGCCTCAGCTCCGCCACGCTGTGTTGAAGCGGCTTAGTCTTGAACTCCCCCGTCGTGGACAAGAAGGGGACCCACGCCACATGTATAAACACCACGTCGTCGCCCAGCTCCAGCCGGAGCTGCCTCGCAGCCTCCAGAAACGGCAACTGTTCGTAATCCCCCACGGTGCCCCCTATCTCCACCAGCGTCACGTCGTAGCCCCCCGCCGCCTCAACTATCCTCCGCTTGATCTCATCAGTCACGTGAGGAATCAACTGGACAGTCTGCCCCAGGAAATCCCCCCTCCTCTCCTTCTCAATCACAGACAGATACACCTGGCCCGAGGTGACGTTGTTCCTCCTGGGCAACTCCACGTCGAGAAACCTCTCGTAGTGTCCCAGATCCAGGTCGGTCTCGCCGCCGTCAAAAGTCACAAACACCTCCCCATGCGCATATGGATTCATAGTACCAGCATCGACGTTTAGATAGGGGTCTATCTTGACGGCGTTTACCGTGACGCCGCGGGCCCTCAAGATCCGGCCTAACGACGCCACCACAACCCCCTTCCCAACGCCGGACATCACGCCGCCGGTGACAACCACAAGCTTAGGCACCAACTACCAAACCTACTCCTTTAAAAACAAAACGCCCAACGAGCAGTGTTGCGGCTGGAGCTGACCTCCTCCCCGCCCCGGGAATTATTCCCCTTCGGGCGGTTCATCGGCGCCCTCGTCCCGCCTTCATCGGCGCCTTGGGCGGGGTTCATGGGGGCGGCCCGGGCCAGCACCGCGGGCCACTGGGGGCTGGCCTTCAGCATCCAGAGCGAAGCCCAGACGGTGTACACGACGGGCCACGTGACAAGCAGATTTCTCCTCTTCGCGAAGTCTCTCGGCACGAGTCCTCTCCCCTTCTCTAGTCTCCTCTTCACGTCTCTCAGATCCCACCAGACGCCTTTCACCCATCCTGCGGGGGTGACTCTCCACAGCATGTTTAACACCGCCGCCGCGTCTCTATCCACGGCGTGGCCGTGGGGGCAGTATAAAGTATGCCAACCACCGCCGTTTTTCAGCAAGGCGAAGTGTATTGGACAGACCTTGCTGTTTCTAAAGCTGGAGACGTAGAAGACCGCGGAGCCGCCCTCCGCCGCCTTTTCCTCCACAGCTCTTACGAGCTTCTTAAACGGCGTCTGCTTGACGCGGTGCCTCAGTTCTCTTTTCTTCACTTTCTCCTTCTCAACGCCGATCATTTCCTCTTGTGGGTTTTTGCCAAGCTCCTCGGTTACTATCACGGCGGGGCTCTTCGTCACCTCGCGGGCGACCTGCCTTACCCGGCCTTCCTTCCGCCTCCTTTCGCGGAGTCTCTTTGCGAATTTTCTAAACTCCCTCGTGTCTGCGACGTTCTGCCTCCTTTCCTCTTCGTCTCCGCCCGCGAAGGGGTACTTCTGCTTCAGCTCTTCCAGCTTTCTGCCTCTAACCGCCTCGTATCTCTTCGCAAGACTGCCGAAGTCTGTCTTTATGGAGTAGACGGCGGGGTCTACATAACGCCGGTTCCACCGCGCCACGGCGTCTACTGTCGAGAGCAGAGTCACGCGGGCAACAGCCACCGAGTTTTCGTTTACGTCGAAGGCAACAGCCTCCGCCGGAGGCTCTCTCTCAGGCGCCACGTCTAAGACGAATACGGCGTACCACTTATTCCGCTTCCGCTTCAGCACCAGCGTGGACGCCAGTTCGGCCTCTTTACGCAAGACTTTCCACCAATACAGCCAGAACCTTCTATGCGGCTTTATCCAAACCTCTCTCCTCCCGCTGGGGAGGGATACGGCGATTTTGACGGGGGCGATAGCCGTCGCCGTCTTCCGGTAGCTCCAGCTGTCCTTGGCGAATCTTATCGAAACCCGCCTCACCTCTGGATGGGGTTTGTGGACTCGACCGTCTCTCTTCAGCTCCAGAAAAGACTTGCCGGTCTCGACGCCTTGGTTTATGGCTTGCTGGGTCAGCTGGGCGGGCAGAGGGTACTGCTCTCTGAAGCGGTGGTACAGCTCGTTGTACTTCTCCTTCTCCAGTCTTCCCCTCTCGGCGACGTATGCCGCGACTTCCTCCACGATGCGGCGGTATTGTTCCTCGACGGCGTAGAGCTCAGGCGGCGGGCGCTCAAGCTCTACGGCAACAGCCCTCCTCACAGACTCCATGTCCTCACCTCCCCTAAAAACTTTAACGAACTGCATCCCCGCCCTAAAGGACGAGGCTTTCAATTATTTGAAAATATAAAAACTGATGGGTGGAAAGAGGTGGTGACGAGTTGAACCCACGCGGCAATGGTGGCGAGAGCCTGCCCAGCAGTGGCGGGCGCTGACACGTTTTTATACACCGGCACTCCCCTCCACATGCCCATAGTGGAGGTGGGAGGCGTAAAAGTGCGGTTTATCTCATGGGCCGAGGGCATCGCGCTCAGCGAGACCCTCGCGCGGAGGATCCAAGACAGCGGTTTTAAGCCAGACGTGATTGTGGCCGTGTCGAGAGGGGGGCTGGTGCCCGCCCGCATCTTAAGCGACGTGCTGGAGGTAGACGACGTGGTAACCGTCGGCGTCAAGTACTGGGGCCTCGCCCAGAGACGTGCAGAGAGACCGGTGCTCTACCACGGAGTAGAGCCGGGGGTGATACGAGACCGGAAGGTGCTTGTGGTAGACGAAGTCGCAGACACAGGCCACACGTTGATGTTGGCAAAAAACCTCCTCGACCTCATAGGGGCGGCGGAGGTAAAAACCGCAGTGCTCCACCTAAAAACCACCAGCAGATTCGCGCCAGATTACTACGCAGAGAAGATAGAAGAATGGATATGGATCTCGTACCCCTGGAGCCGATACGAAGACCTCAGAGAATTCAAAAAGAGAGGACAAGACGTCTCTAAATACGTCGAAGATATTTGTCAAAACATTTAAACCACCACAACGACTTCCTCGTGAAGAGGCTTCACCTCGCCGAAGTGTGACGAATCCTTTAAGAGCTGACTAACTATCCCACACCTGCCACAACGTCTGTACTAAACTGATATCTATACAAAGAAAGACAACGATGGAGAACATATTTTAAACTCATACGCGCGTTCGGCTCGTTACACAGGGTCATCCACGCCATGCTGGCGGGGCCGTGGCTCGGCATCCAGACGGGTAGTTGCGGGAGGTGCCTCATGCTGGGAGTCATGTTGCCGCTTCGAGCCACAGCTTTCACCTCTCCGTAAACTCACCGGCTTGGTGGTAAAGTAGGTAGGACGTCTTGAGGCATGAACTGCGCTAGGACTCAGGTAACATCCTGTACTAAGCTACCAATTCCGCCTCCGCCCCACCATGTCGTGCATGACACAGAAGGTGCCTACCTATACCAACTGATTGCCGACATTGGGTCGGTGCCGGCCTGGAACGATATATAACGACCGACAAATAAACATACACCTACACAAACTACAGCTTAGCCAGCTACATGCGACTCAATCTCGACGCACCCGGACTCCTACGACGCCATGTACAGATGAGCTTAATCCTAGTGCCCACACAGAGGGTCAAGCCCTGGCGGAGCCCCAACGCGCCCAGGGCGAATGCATTACTGTGAGAACCATTCCCCATACAGACAACACAAAATCGCAGAAGACTGACATAAGGCGTACGGTAGAGATCTACAAGATCTACGACAATGGCCATAAAAGGGACACTACAACATGCGCTACCGTGTTCGTGTGTGTGACCTCATACATCGTCAACAGTAAGAACTACCACGTGAGATCCGACCGGGAGGACGTGCAGGACAAAGATGCCCACCTATATGAGACCGACAATATCGCATTCAATTTATTTTCATAAAGACGTTGTTGCGGAAAAGCTCCGAAATCTTTTTAAGTCTCCGCGTAGGCTTTTATATGAGAGCGGGTCTGTTAATCTGTCTGCTGACGGCGTTGACAGTCTTCGCCGTAGCGCAATTCTTGTATTACATGCCGATCGGCAGTCGCACGGTCTACGTCGGACATGCGCAGTTAGGCGAAGCAGTGTACACACATGGGTCCGCACTGAAGGTGGTGAACCTCCAGTCGATGTCCATAACGTTCCGCGGGGTGAATCCCGGCATGGTGGCCTCGCCGTGGCTCCCCAACGGCGCCGGCGTAGAGTACAACTACACTAGGGCCACGGCGCTCTTCAACACAACCGAAATAGACCCCCGCAAAGACGTCGAGTGGTATATCTACCTCCTACATTCCGCAGATATATGGGCAGGTAACCCCATCCCAATTATCTACGACGTACCATATAGGCATTCCCCGGATATATGGGAACGCTTGCCCGCCGCGATTACCTATGGACTGTATGTTTCGGTTAAGTCCGGCGACGGCCCTGTGCTGGACCTCACCTGTCTGAAGGCTTGGAAAAACGGCTTCTACAACTATACGTGCCCCTCGTCGCCCAGAGCCAGGCTTAACTACGTGATGGCTTACTATGCTGTTACATACTCCAACGTCTACGTCTATAAGTACGTCTTTGCTGGAACCACCAAAAACAACACAATCATCGGACCCGACTACATCACTATAATAGGACAGAACATCAATGTAACGCTTCGCATTCGCAAGTACTTCGATGTAATAACGGGGGAGAGACTTGAGGTCAATGGCACGATTGCGAACAACACCGTGGTCGACATATTAGTCGCACGTTACAACGTCACGGCTAGAGACCTCGGCACAAGGGTCTTCTGCGTGGGCTTCAACAGACTTTTGCCCGTATTTGCTGGCATCGGCGCGCCCGTAAAGTGCGTCTCCATGCCTACTCCGCCGCGGAACGTGACTGTGAGCGTAAGACGGCACAACGCCACGGCCAGCGCCGTCGACGTCTACGTGGATGGAGAGCTGTTCCATACATTCTACGTTGACGGGCCAGACGCAGTGCTGTACACGGGACCCTACGTCAAGCCGCTCATGGCCACCGCGGCAGCATTTATACAGCTCAACTATCCCGGCAGGCCCCTCAAGCCCCTCGGCTCCGCCCTCCTCCTCATAGGCAACGACACAGTGATGGCACCGCCCAAGTACGTCCTAAAGGCCATGGAGCCCGGCCAAGTAGTAATAACACCACCAGGGTCTCGTTATCCCTACCTATTCCGAGTGAATCCTGGGCTGGATGCGACTTGGGCCGATGTAGTTCTTACCTGGTCTGGGGTGCATGTCCGGCCGGGGAGCATGGGGAACAACGCCACTGTCTACTCATGGCCTACTGTGCCGGTTAGGTTGTCGGGCCGTGTTGTAGAGCTTCCCTACCTCGCCATGCTCAACGCCTCGCGGCTTTGCCAGTACGGCATAGCTAGGGCGTCTGGCGAGTACTCGCCGGTAGGCGGCGGGTGGATACGCGTCTTGGGGCCTACCTCGGTGTACTGCACGGAGTACCCCGTGAAATTCCTCCTGCCTAACGGCACCTCAGTGGTAGCACCGGCTCCCATTAACAAGACGTTTGTCTGGTCGCCTCCCGCCATAGTCTACCCCAACGGCACCAGGCTGGAGGCAGACTCCGTCGCCGTGTTTGTAGACGGGCCAAAGACTGTGAGCGTGAACTACAGCCGTGTGTTCTACCTGGTGCAAGTCGTCACGCCTCTGGGGGTGAACGAGACATGGGCGCCTAGGGGAGTCGTGGCGAGCGCCCCGGCTGTGATAAGCCTCGGCAATGGGACGCGTTGGGTTGCCGATGGCCCGGCCTCGGCGGTGGCGGAGAGGCCGCTTGTGCTGGCGCCGCGGTATAAGAGGCAGTACTTGATACGCCTAGATGCGCCCATCAACTCCACCGAGGCGTGGCTCGATGAAGGCTCCGTCTTCAGGGTGGATCTGGCGGATTCCTGGGAGCCTGGCAACGGGACGTTGTTTAAGAGGTTGCTGGTCAACGGCGTCTCGGCTAGAGAGTTCCGCGTAGACAAGCCCATGACGCTGAGGGCTCAGTACGCCGAGATCTACTACTGGGCCTCCGTCGAGACGCCGGTGAACAAGACGGTGGGTTGGGTCGCAAAGGGTACGGTGCTGAAGTTCCCCGAGGCGGTGGACTTCGGCAACGGCACCCGGCTGGTGGGGCCCAACACCTCGGCGGTGGAGGTGGACAAGCCCGTTAAAGTGGTGGTCGCCTACTCCAGGAGACAGTACTACGTCAAGATCGAAGGCGTAGAGAGGTGGGAGGGCTGGGCTGATGCGAGCTCCCTCATTCGGCTAAACGCCACCGTCGTAAACGGCGTGGTCAACACGCCGCTTGAGACCGTTGTAGTGGCCAGCCCGGGCATCTACAGGCCTCGCTTCGAAGCTACGTACAGAACTGTGGTAAGAGACGCGTTGGGTCTCCCCAACCCCCTCGGTTCTGTGGAACTGTGCAATGCCACGGCGCAGGCCGGCCTAGACGGCTCCGCTGTCGTCACGATCCATACAGACGGTCTCTGCACGCCTAAGGTGAGGACAACGCCGGTAGGTCCTTACACCATAGCCATCATCGCCCTAGCCACAGTTGCCGCTACAGCAGTAGCCTTGAAGAAGAGGAAGAAGCAAAAGTTATAGAGCTACCGCAGTCCCATCTCCTGCTTGTCTTTTATCTAGCTCCCTCTTTTATCTCCTCGTAGCCGCAGTTTTGGCAGTAGAGCCTCTCCACCACTGAGTACTTCCCGTTGGTCACCTTGGCTGTCCTCTCCACCACTCTGAGCCGGGAGAAGCAGCGGGGGCAGGTGTAGG